>ERZ1034920.27-NODE-27-length-100169-cov-8.755339_pt1 | contig 100169 bp, 81 predicted proteins | sample MGYA00520688_ERZ1034920 | MGnify/ENA primary metagenome ERZ1034920 (study PRJEB33766, sample SAMN09781785) | gut metagenome | biome: gut microbiome | host: Homo sapiens | place: Madagascar | study: EMG produced TPA metagenomics assembly of the PRJNA485056 data set... | reverse complement strand
CATCCACAAGCATTCGATAAACGGCTTGAAAATGCAACGACTTAAAGATAGGAGCCGATCATGAGACGCGCAACGCATCGCACGCCCCTCCTCGGAATCGCTGCCGTGTTCGCGGCTTGCGTTCTCGTCCTGTTCGCGCTCGCGCCCAACGCCTTCGCGGACGAGTACGGGGTGAGCGTCGCCGGAACCCCCGTGACGAGAGAGAACGCCGCGGACGTGCTGGACGACGGAACGGTTTCGTATGACAGCGCGACCCATACGCTCACGCTCAACGGGGCATCGCTTCAGGACGCAGGGCGTTCCGACCAGGTTATATCATCGACGATAACCGAGACGTTGAACATCGTCCTCGTCGGCGAGAACGGCATCTACCTTCCCAGCGAGTACGCCATAGGAGTGCGGGCGCAGGGTGGCATCGCCTTTTCCGGCAGCGGCTCGCTCGTCTTCTCCCTTGAGGGCAATGGGGCGGAATGCGTGAGATCCGTCGACGGCCCCGTCAGCGTGACGGGGACGACGCTTCGCCTCGAAGGATTGGCTGCCGGCATGCGTCCGTACGGGATAACCTGCGAGAACGGGGACATCTCCCTAATCGACGCGACCGTGACGGGCAGTTGCTTCGCGGGGATCCGGGCCGAATCCGGATCCATCGCCATCTCAGGCAGCTCGGTGACGCTGACCCCCGTGACGCACAGCCCCTACACGGTGGAGGGCCTCGGCATAGCGGCGCACGACATCGTCATCGACAGGGGATCCGCTGTCGACGTGAGGAGCTCCGATCCTCTTGGCGCCGACGGGGCGATTCGGATTGCCGACTCGACGGTGCAGAGCAAGGTGAGCCCTAATTCCTACTCCTACGCCATCGGCGCGATCAGCGGCGACCTGTCCATCGAGAACAGCACGGTGGTGGCGGAGGCCGACAGAAGCAGCGCTTTGGGGACGATGGGCAACCTCGTCATCACGGGAACGAGCAACGTCACCGTGTCGAGCGAATCCCGTACCGAAAGCGCCATCGGCGTTGCCGAACGGGTCACCATCGACGGGCTGGTCACCATCGACGCCTCCAAGACGAACGGCCTCGCGTTCTCGCTCTCGGCGTACTTCGACGCGCATATGCCCCAAACCCCCGCCGGCGGACTGTTCGACCTGTACCGCGGCTCCAATGCCGACGACGCGGCGGCGGCGCCGGGATCCCCGTTCGCCGCAGGTGCCGACATCAGCAGCTTGATCCGCACCAGCAACCGCTACTGGCCCCGTTATTGGTCCATCAGGGAGCACGTCCACACGTTCGACCAACAGGTCGCATCCGACAAGTTCCTCGCCGAGCCCGCAACCTGCTCCTCCCCGGCGGAATACCACCTGTCGTGCACCTGCGGTGCCGTGGGCGATGCGACGTTCGCGAGCGGCGCCGTCGACGCCGACGCGCACGAGTGGGGCCAGGACGATGTCTGCAGCCTGTGCGGCACCGTCGATCCCGACCAGGGCGGGGCGGCGGGGTCCGGTCAGGGCGGAACGACGGATGCCGGCAAGAACGGAGCCTCCGGCGGCACTGCGAAGCAGCCGGGCAAGGGAGGATCCTCCTTGGCACGCACCGGCGATCCACTTGCGGGCGCAGCCGCGCTGTGCGTCGCCGCAGCCGCAGGCGCGCTCGGCGTCATCGCGTCCCGGAAGCGCGGCTCCCGCCGCTACCGCGCGGAGGACACGCGCGGATGCGTGGCGTGAACTGCGCTTTCATCACTGCGCATATTTCTCCTTTCGAATGCGTAACAGTGCAAAAACGCTCCGCACAACCTCGGTTTTTGAGTTAGACTTTACTTGCAGCAAGTTGAAAGGAGCACCGCCTTCAAACCGTGCAGACGCGCATACGCACTCCTGCACGAGGCGAGGAGTGTCTTTTCTCAGCTGCTTTTTTATTCGCCACGAGGTAAGAGGTGATCGCATGGCCGTTACCGTTGCCGGTCGCAAAATGACTGTAACTGATGCACTGCGCCAATACGCCGATGAGAAAATCGGCAATTCCATGAAGGTCATGGACATCAACCCGCTGGACGCCGAAGTCGTGCTGTCCGTCGAGAAGAATCCTGCCAACCCCACGCCTTGCACGTGCGAGGTGACGCTGCGCACCAAGGGACACGTCATCCATGTCGAGGAGCGCGAGGAGGACATGTACGCGGCGATCGACGTCGCCGCCGCCAAGGTCGTCCGCCAGCTGCGCAAGTACAAGACCAAGGTCGTCGACCGCAAGGTCCGCGCGACCGAGAAGGTCGCGACGGGCGCACCCGACGCCTCCGGCGACGTCGATTTCGACGCGCTGATGGAAGAGCTTTCCGCCGATGACGAGATCGTCCGCGTGAAGGAGATCGAGTTCGCGCCGCTGACCGAGGAGGAGGCGCTGGTCCAGATCGACCTGCTCGACCACGACTTCTTCGTGTACACCGACCGCGACAGCGGCCAGGTCAACGTTCTGTACCGCCGCACCAACGGCGGCTACGGCAAGCTGATGCCCAAGGAGTAGCAGCTGCGCCGCGCGCGGCGTTGCCCGTCGATCGGCAACGCTCCCGCATGACGACGCAACCATGATCCGCCCCGCTGACGAGCGCGGGCGGGTTTCCCGGGACGCGTGATGAGCGCCCCGTTGCAGAGAGGGCCGGCAGCCTCGATAGGCTGCCGGCCCTCGGCGTTTGCGGGGGGGGGCGATGCCGCGGAACCGCAGGGGGCACCCCGAAACAAGGACAAAAGCCGAAACGCAAGCGGGATGCCAATGCGAAGACAGGGCGCAACGTTTCGCTTCGAGCCTACGCTTTCTCCGCTCCAGGGTCTTTGAGCCGGATGCCGCTTTTCGCGAAGATTGCGACAGCAGAAAACAGCCTCCGACCCGCATTTGCCAACATTTTCGATCTAGATGCCATTTAGCCCGGAGATTGCGACGCAAGGCCTTTTCCTTGAGGCGCTCCACGTCGCAATCTCCGGGCTAAATGGCATCTCGCCAGCATTTCAGCAACCCGAACGTTCGCCTCAGTTTCGGTTTGTCGCAATCTGCGACATTGTTGGCATCCGATTCGGAAAGCCTGGAAACGCGCGGCGAGCAATTGCCGAAATGCGCGATTTAGCGCGACACGCTGCGCACTCACACGATATAGCGCGGCTAGCGCACCGCATGCGCGCTCACATTCGCCGCGACGCACTTTGCCACGGCGCGCGATGCTGACGCACGTGACCGCACGGCTATTCGCTCCTACCTCGTCGCCCTAACCGCTTCTTTGAGCGCGGCCACCGAATAGAGGCTGCCGAATGCGCAGATCAGGCCATCGGGGCCGGCGAGTTCGCGGGCGCGGCGGATCGCGTCTTCAAAGTCGCGCGCCACGACGGGGTTAACGCAGGCCGAGCAGCCCAGCAGATCCTGGCCGGTCCAGCGGATCGCACGGGCAAGTTTGTGCGCGGGCAGGGCGCGTGGATTGTCAGGTGCCACGCACACGAACGCGCTGCCCAACGGAAGCACATCCTCCAGCATGCGCGGGTAATCCTTGTCCTCCAGGACGCCGATGACAAACACCGACCTGCGACCCGGGAACACCTCGGCAAGCGAGTCGGCGAGGGCGCGGGCACCCTGCGGGTTGTGCCCGCCGTCCACGACGATCGCGAACCCGTCGGGCGAGGAGCCTCCCTCGACGATCTCGAAGCGCCCCGGCCAGCGGGTTTGGGCAACGCCCGCGCGCACCGCCTCGTCGGGGATGTGCCATCCGCGCCCACGCAGCACGCTAACCACTTCGAGGGCGACCGTCGCGTTCTGCGGCTGATAGGATCCCAGGATCCCCGTACGCAGATCGGTCCATTCTCTATAGGAGAAGGAACGGAATGGGGACGCGCCGTCCTCCCATCGGATGGCACCTTCCTCCAGCTGCGCGAAATCCGGCACCCGCAACTCGCAGCCATGCTCAGCCGCTGCATGCTCGATCACCGCCATCGCCTCGGACTCCTGGGGCCACGACACCACCGCGCTCCCCTCTTTGATGATGCCCGCCTTCTCGCCGGCGATGGCCGCAAGCGTGTTCCCCAGCAGCGCCGTGTGGTCGAGTCCGATGCGGGCGATCACGCACGCCTCGGGAGCGTCTATGACGTTGGTGGAGTCCAGGCGACCGCCCAACCCCACCTCCAACACGACGATGTCGCAGCCGCACCGCGCGAAGTGTTCCAGCGCGACGGCGGTCATCAGCTCGAACTCGGTGGGATGGTCGCCCGTCTCCTCCGCCATCGCCTCGGCATGCTCGCGCACCGCCAGCGTGACATCGCGCAGCTCATCCGGGCTGATCATCGCGCTGTTCACGCGGATTCGCTCCTCGAAACGCTCGATGTAGGGGCTTGTGAACATGCCGGTGCGGTGCCCCGCGGCGCCCAGGATCGAGGCAAGGTAGGCGCAGATCGATCCTTTGCCGTTGGTGCCCGCCACGTGGACGAACTTCAGGCGATCCTGCGGGCGGCCCAGCCGCTCGAGCAGCTCGCGGATGCGTTCGAGCCCCAGCCGCGACGCCTGCCAGCGCGGCGTGTTGATGTACGCGATCGGATCGAAGTCCATCCCAATCCCCTTCCGCAAAAAAGCCCGCCGGGCGCGTGGATCCCAGCGGGCATGAACAACCTTCGAAGCTGCGGCTATTTGCCGAGCAGGTAATCGGCGATGCCGGCGGCGGCGCGCTTGCCGGCGCCCATGGCCAGGATCACCGTCGCGGCGCCGATGACCGTGTCGCCGCCGGCGAACACGCCCGGCTTGGACGTGGCGCCCGTCTCCTCGTCGGCGATGACCAGGTTCCGCGAGGTCACCTCAAGCCCCGGCGTGGTCTGGGCGATGAGCGGGTTGGTCTTGGAGCCGATGGCGATGACCATCATGTCCGCATCGATCACGTACTCGCTGCCCTCGACCGGCACGGGGCGGCGTCGTCCGGACGCGTCGGGCTCGCCCAGCTCCATGCGGATGCACTCGACGCCGGTGATCCAGCCCTTGTCGTCGCCGATGATGCGCACCGGATTGCACAGCAGGTCGAAGATCACGCCCTCCTCCTGGGCATGGTGGATCTCCTCCGCGCGGGCGGGCATCTCCTCCATGCTGCGGCGGTACACGACGTGCACCTCGGCACCCAGGCGCAGCGCCGTGCGCGCGGCGTCCATCGCGACGTTGCCGCCGCCCGAGACGACGCACTTCTTGCCGGCGTACACCGGCGTGTCGTATTCGGGGAACAGGTATCCCTTCATCAGGTTCACGCGCGTGAGCAGCTCGTTGGCGGTCATGACGCCGTTGAGGCCCTCGCCCTCGATGCCCAGATAGCTCGGCAGGCCGGCGCCGGTGCCGATGAACACGGCGTCGAACCCGCGCTCATCCATCAGCTCATCGATGCCGTAGAGCTTGCCCACCAGCGCGTTCATCTCGAACTCGACGCCCTGGTCGGCCAGCTGCGACACCTCGCGCTCGACCAGATCCTTGGGCAGACGGAACTCGGGGATGCCGTAGGTCAGCACGCCGCCCGCCTTGTGCAGCGCCTCGAACACGCGCACCGAGCAGCCGCGTTTCGCCAGCTCGCCCGCGCACGTCAGCGACGCGGGGCCCGAGCCGACGACCGCCACGCGCTTGCCCTCGAGGTCGCGCCCGTGCCCGGACTCGGCGGCACCGCCCTCGCCCTCTGCCGCGGCGCTCTCCTGAGCCATGGCCCAGTCCGCCACGAAGCGCTCCAAACGCCCGATGCCCACCGGCTCGCCCTTGCGTCCGCGCGTGCACACGCCCTCGCACTGCGTCTCCTGCGGGCACACGCGACCGCAGATCGCGGGCAGCGCGTTGGCGTCCTTGACCAGCGCGTACGCCTCGGCGAACTCGCCGTGGGCGACCTTCTCGATGAACTGGGGGATCGGCACGCCCACCGGGCAGCCGTCCATGCAGGGCGCCTTGGGGCACTGGATGCAGCGGCGCGCCTCGTTGATGGCGTCCTCTGCGGTGTAGCCGCAAGCGACCTCGTCGAAGCACGCGGCGCGCTCGACCGGGTCGAGCTCCGGCATCGGCGTCTTTTCCTGCTGCTTGTTGGTCTCATAGCTTACGCGAGCCATGTTGAATCTCCTATCCTTGGCAAAATGAGAAAAAGTGACTGTCCCTTTTTCTCATTTGCAGTCGCGGGCCTCGCTTGCCGCGCGGCCGGCAGCCGCCTCGCGCGCCGCCTGCTCGAAATCGCGGTACATCACGCCGCGGTGCATCGCGTCGTCGAAATCGACCAGATGCCCGTCGAAGTCGGGTCCGTCGACGCAGGCGTGCTTGTACTCGTCGCCGACCTTGACGCGGCAGCCGCCGCACATGCCGGTGCCGTCGATCATGATGGGGTTCATCGAGACGAGGGTCTTGATGCCATGGGGTTTGGTGGTGAGCGCCACGAACTTCATCATGATCACCGGGCCGACCGCCAGCACAAGATCGTAATCGGCGCCGGCGTCGATGCGCTCCTGCAGCGGCGCGGTCACCACGCCCTTGTTGCCGTTGGAGCCGTCGTCGGTCATCACCTTATGCCACGAGGAGCACGCCGCCAGCTCGTCTTCGAACAGGATCAGGTCCTTGTTGCGGAAGCCCGTGATGACGTCGACCTCGCAGCCATGATCGTGCAGCCACTTGGCCTGGGGATACGCGATCGCGGTGCCCAAGCCGCCGCCGATGACGCAGGCGCGCTTGACGCCCTCGAGCTCGGTGGGGTTGCCGAAGGGGCCCGCGAAGTCGAGCAGCGCGTCACCCGCGCGGAGCTTGGCGAGGCGCATGGTGGTCGCGCCCACCGCCTGGAACACGATGGTCACCGTGCCGGCTTCGGGATCGCAGGCGTTCATGGTCAGCGGGATGCGCTCGCCGCGCTCGTCGATGCGCAGCATGATGAACTGTCCCGGCTTGATTTTCTTGGCGATTTCCGGCGCCCGCACCACCATGCGGGTCACCTCAGCGTTGAGCTGCTCCACCTGTTCGATGGGATACACGTGGCCTCAGACCCCCTCGTCATATCGGCTTTTCATTCGGGAATGCCTCAGTATATCAGCGCCACGTGAAGGATTGGTAACGCAATCGTTTCCGCACGTCGGACGGTTGTCTTTTTTTGGCTGAGGGCGCCGCTACAGAAGGTGCTCCTGCTCGTAGTGGGGCTGGGACGGTTGCTGGTCGGCGTGCTCGGCTGCCTGCGGGGCGACCTGTGCGGTCGCCTGCCCGGCTGAGGCAGCGCTTTCCGGCGCGGAACCATCCTGCGCGGCGTGCGCGCCCGGAGCCGGCTGCGCAGCATCCGCAGCACCCGCAGCCTGCGCGCTTTGGCGCAGCAGCTCGCCGAGCGTGGCGAAGTCGTCTTCGAGCGCGACGCGCTTGCTGCCGTCGTAGAGCGCGGCGGCGGGATGGAAGATGGGGAACACCTTGAACCGGCCCGCCTGCTGCAGCTTGCCGTGCAGGCGCGTGATGCCGACCTCGGTCTTGAGGATGAACTTCGTGGAGAAGTTGCCCAACGTCACGATGAACTCGGGGTCGATGGTGCGCGTCTGCTCGCGCAGGTAGGGCGTGCACAGCTCGATCTCCTCGGGACGCGGATCGCGATTTCCCGGAGGACGGCATTTGAGCACGTTGGCGATAAACACGTCCTCGCGCTTGAGCCCGGCGATGGCAAGCAGCTCGTTGAGGTATTTGCCGGCGGCGCCGACGAACGGGATGCCCTGCAGGTCCTCGTTCTTGCCCGGCGCCTCGCCCACGATCAGCACGCGCGCATCGGGATTGCCGTCGCCGAACACGGTCTGCGTGCGCCCATCGGCCAGCGGGCAGCGGCGACACGCTTCGACGTCGGCGCGGATCTGCTCCAGAGGGATATGCGGTTTGTGCATGGCGGGACCTTCTTCTGCCGTAGCCCTGTCCTATTTGTAGATGCGCGGCATGCGCATGCTGAATCCGCAGGCCACCTCGTAGTTGATGGTGTCGAGCGTGTCGGCCATCTCGTCAAGGGTGATCTCGGCATCGCCCTGGCGCCCGACGAGCAGCACCTCGTCGCCGATCTGCGGATCGAGGCGGCGGTGCGTGCCGTACACGCGCATGTCGACCTCGAACATGCACATGTCCATGCAGATCTGGCCGACCTGGCGGCAGCGACGCCCGTCCAGGATCACGTCCGTCATGTTCGACAGGCCGTGGCGCAGACCGTCGGCGTAGCCCACGGGGATGGTGCAGACCTTGACGCTGCCGGGGCTGCGGTAGTCGAGCCCGTAGCTCACGCCCTCGCCCACCGGAACCGAGCGCACGTCGGTGATGCGCGCATGGACGCTCATGGCGGGACGCAGGTCCAGGATGCCGCGCGTCACAGGCGACGCGTGCAGACCGTACAGCGACACGCCCAGACGCGCCATGTCGAACTGGACGTCGGAAAAGCGCGCGCCGGCGGCGGTGTTGGCGCAGTGCACGATGCCGGGATCGATCCCCGCGGAGCGCAGAGTCGACACGGCCTCGATGAAATGCTTGGCCTGGATCTGGAAATCAAGCGTCTCGTTGGCATCCGCGGTCGCAAAATGCGTGAACACGCCGCCCAGATCGAGCGCGCGATGGAATCCCACCTGCGTCATGAACTCGAGCACCTGGTCGTGGCGCACGCCGATGCGGTTCATGCCCGTGTTGACCGCCAGATGGTACGGAGCGCGCACGCCGAACGCGTCGGCCGTCTCGGCGTAGGCGATCGCGAACTCGGGCGTGTAGATGGCCGGCGTGATCTTGTACGCGAGCAGAAGCGGCGCCGCCGCCACGGGAGGCTCGGAGAGGATGAGGATCGGGGCGTTGAGCATCGCCTCGCGCAGCTCGATGGCCTCGTTGACCGTGGCGACGCCCAGCCATTCGGCGCCGGAGTTGAGCGCGGTGCGCGCCACCTGGACCGCGCCGTGGCCGTACGCGTCGGCCTTGACGACGGCCATCAAACGCGTGCGCGAGCTGAGACGGCGGCGGTACTCGCCCACGTTGTGGCGGATGGCGGCCAGGTCGATCTCGACCCATGACCAACGGCGGTCGATGGCGGGGATGGTGCGCAGCTTGTCCGGATCGAAATGAAGCGCGCCCGAAGCGTCCCGCTCGTGATCGCGCGCATACTGGAACGCGCCCTGGGCAGCAGGGCTTGACGGGGAGGCGGGGCTGAACGGATAGTCGGATCCCCGCTTGTCAGCCGCGGAAGCCAGCTGGCCGTCCCGCGCGCCCGTTCCGACGGGCGTATGTCCCACGCTGACGCTCGCCGGCACGAAGCCCGGCTTGCGCCGCGCGAATCCGGTGAACCCGTTCAGCGGTTCTTCTTCCATCCGTGATGCCTCCTCCTAGAAAAATCGGGCATCAGTATAGCACTGGGATTTCCGCCGCCCGGGCGCGCGGAGCGACCTGCCCAAATCCCCTATAACCCCGCACAAGGAGCGCCCATCGCGGGTTCGCTGACGAACCCGCACACCGACGGGCGGCTCCAGGTTTGCGAGCACCCCCGATGCGACATGCGACTCCACGATTGCAGGCATCCCCGATGCAACATGCGGTTCCGCATTTGCGAGCATCTCCAATGTGGCGCGCGAAACACCTAGATGGAAAAACGCGGATGCGACGCTTTCCACCGCCGAAAAGCGTCGCATCCGCTGGATTTCATCCGTTTTTTTTTGGGGGAGGGGTGCGGATTGTCGCCTCCGCTGGATTTCATCCGCAATTCCGCCGAACGGGATGAAATCGCTCGATTGCGACTTAGTGGCCGCCGCCCGCCATCATCTTGGCGGCATGGGGCAGCGCCTTGACGATGCCATCCCAGTTCTCGCGCGCGGCTTTCTCGCTGCCGGGCAGGTTGATGACCAGATGGCGTCCGCGCTGCATGCACAGGGCGCGGGAGAGCATCGCGTACGGCGTGATGGCCAGCGAGTGGGCGCGCATGGCCTCGGCGATGCCGGGCACGTTGCGCTCGCACACGTCCATCGTCGCCTCAGGCGTCACGTCGCGCAGCGACAGTCCGCTGCCGCCGCAGGTCAGCACGATGTCGACATCCAGCTCGTCGCACGCGGCGACGATCGCCGCCGAGATGTCGGCGCGCTCGTCTTTGACCACCACGTGGCTTTTGCACTCCCAGCAGTTCTCGGCGATGAGCCCCTCGAGCGCGGCACCGGCGGTATCCTCCTTCATGCTGCGCGTATCCGAGCACGTGATGATGGCGAACGTCAAAGCGTTTTCAGACATCTCTTTTCCTTTCCTAGCGCCTGGCGTTGCAACCAGGTATCTCGCAGGGCCCTCCGGGAGGGGAAGATAAATACCCTGTTCGTTCGTAACGTCAGCGAGGGCGTCCGGGGTGCCTCGAATCGTGGGGATCGCGAAGGCGCAGCGTACTTCGGTACGCAAGCCTTCGGGATCGCCGCGAGGCGGGGTGCCCCGGACGACCGCAGCGTCGGCTGGTTCCGTCGGCAGACAGGCCGACGGAACCCCTAGATCACCGTCTCCTCGGCAACGTCCAGCAGCACGCATTCCACCAGATCGCCTGCCGAGCGGCCGCCCTGGCCCTCGGGCAGCACCGCCATGCAGTTGCTGCGCTGGATCACGCCGAACAGGCCCGAGCTCTGGTTCTTGGCGGGCTCGACGATGTAGCCGCCTTCGGGATCCTTGCGCAGGGTGGAGCGCAGGAACAGCCGGCGCGTGTCGTTCTTCTTGGTGTCCTTGGCGAGCTTCGCCATGACGGTCGGACGAACGAAGCGGGTGTAGCCCTGCATCTTGCGCAGCGCGGGGCGGATGATCATCTCGAACCCGCAGTAGGCCGCCGCCGGATTGCCGGGCAGGCCGAACACGGGCGTGCCCTTGACGACACCGAACGTCTGAGCCTTGCCGGGGCGCATGTTGACGGTCGTCATCATCAGCTCGCCGAGACGCTCGACGACGGGCTTGATGAAGTCGAAGTCGCCGTTGGACGCGCCGCCGCTCGTCACGATGAAGTCGTAATCGTACGTCGCGTCGGAGACCACCTGCGCGAGCGCCTCCTCGTCATCGGAGACGATGGGCAGGATGGTGGGAATGGCGCCGGCGGCCTGGGCGCAGGCAGCGAGCGCGTAGCTGTTGGAGTTGCGGATCTTGCCCGGCGTGGGCATGTCGGTCGGATCGACCAGCTCCGAGCCGATGGCGATGATCGCCACGCGCGGACGGCGGTACACCGGCACCTCGATGATGCCGCATCCCGCCAAAAAGCCGGCGCCGGCGGAGCCCACGATCTCGCCGCTCGACACGACGACCTCGCCCGCCTTCGCCTCCTCGCCCGCTTGGCGCACGTTGGATCCGAGCTTGGTGGGCGCGTCGAACGCCACGCGGCTGCCCGGCTTGCCGTCGCCGGACACGACGCTGACGATCTCGTACTTGACCACCGAGTCGGCCGCCTCCGGCAGCGGCGCGCCCGTCATGATGCGCACGCACTGGCCCTCCTCGATGGGGCCTTCGTAGGTTTCGCCCGCGGCGATCTCGGCGATGACGTCCATCTCGATGGGAGCCTCGGCCGTCGCGCCTTCCAGCTCGGCGGCGCGCAGCGCGAAGCCGTCCATCGCGGAATGCGCGAACGGCGACACGTCGATGTCGCTTTTCAGATCGTCAGCCGCGACGCGCCCCACCGCATCCAGCAGCCCCACCGTCTCGACGGGAAGCGGCGCGACCTGCGACAGCACCAGCTCGCGCGCTTCTTCGAGCGAGATCATCTCCGCCATGAACAACCCCTTTCATCGTTGCGCCGCCGACGCGTCCCATGCGCGTCTGCGGCGTTCGTCTCATGTCCGTCCATTATAGCGTTCTTAGAATTATTCACGTGCAAAAGAAACCGGGCCGACCGCTCGCAACGAAGCATTCCCTCGGGTCTCCAAACGCATATCACCTCAACGGTGCAGCCCCGTCCCAAACAGAACGGGCCGGCACCCGAAGATGCCGGCCCGCATGCAGTCCAAACGATGATCCGCCGCTACTTGATGTTGTAGAACGCGCTCCAGCCCGCATAGAGGGCATCGCCGTCGAGCTCCTCCTCGATGCGTAGAAGCTGGTTGTACTTGGCGACGCGGTCGCTGCGGCACGGCGCGCCCGTCTTGATCTGGCCGGCGTTGGTGGCGACGGCGAGGTCGGCGATGGTGGTGTCCTCTGTCTCGCCGGAGCGGTGCGACACGACGCACGCATAGCCGGCGCGCTTGGCCATCTCCATGGCGTCGAGCGCCTCGGACAGGCTGCCGATCTGGTTCACCTTGACGAGGATGGCGTTGGCGCAGCCAAGCTCGATGCCCTTGGCCAGACGCTCGGAGTTGGTGACGAACAGGTCGTCGCCCACCAGCTGGACCTTGTCGCCAATGCGGTCGGTCAGCTTCTTCCAGCCGTCCCAATCCTCCTCGGCCATGCCGTCCTCGATGGAGATGATCGGGTACTTCTCGACGAGCGCGGCCCAATAGTCGACCATCTCGTCGCTCGTGAGCTCGCGACCCTCGCCGGCGAGCACGTACTTTTGCTTGTCGGCATCGTAGAACTCGGTGGACGCGGGATCCATCGCGAACATGATGTCCTCGCCCGGCTTGTAGCCAGCCTGCTCGCAGGCCTTGACCAGGTACTGCAGCGGCTCCTCGTTGGTGGAGAAGTTGGGCGCGAAGCCGCCCTCGTCGCCGACGCCGCCGCCCAGGCCGGCGTCATGCAGGACCTTCTTGAGCGTGTGGTAGATCTCGGCGCACCAGCGCAGCGCCTCAGCGAACGAGCTCGCGCCGACCGGCATGACCATGAACTCCTGGAAGTCCACGTTGTTGTCGGCGTGCACGCCGCCGTTGAGGATGTTCATCATCGGGGTGGGCAGCACATGCGCGTTGACGCCGCCGATGTACTTGTACAGGGGAAGCTCGGCGGACTCTGCCGCAGCCTTGGCGCACGCCAGGGAAACGCCCAGGATCGCGTTGGCGCCCAGCGCGCCCTTGTTGGGCGTTCCGTCCAGCTCCAGCATGATTTCGTCGATGGTGCGCTGATCGCCGGCTTCGATGCCCACCAGGGCGTCCGCGATCTCCTCGTTCACGTGGCCGACGGCATCCAGCGTGCCCTTGCCCAGGTAGCGGCTCTTGTCGCAATCGCGCAGCTCGACGGCCTCGAACGCGCCCGTGGAAGCACCGGAGGGCACTGCAGCCCTGCCGAACGAGCCGTCGTCCAGCACAACCTCGACCTCGACGGTGGGGTTGCCGCGGGAATCCAGCACTTCGCGGCCGAATACATCGATAATGACGCTCATTGAATGCCTCCTAAAGCATAGCCGGTTCACGCCGCCGCACGACGCCGCGACGCTCATGCCCCGTCATGATAGCACGATGGAGGTGGAGGGCGGAGGCGATGCGCGTCGCGGCGGCATGCAGCCACGCCAGCGGCGGCAACGCGATGCGCAACCGAACAAGCGGCTCCGTAACGGCACGCTCCCGCACGAGGGGCGGAGTCGCGATATGCGACCGCGCCGGCGTCAGCGGCGCGGCGTCACCCGAGTACGGCGAGGGCAACGCAAATGGCAAGGCCCGCCAATAGCGTCGCCAACGCGCCGACCGTGAACCGGCGCCGTGCGAGCGACGTGCGCACGACGTCCGGCGCGCCGTAGCAGCGCGCGTCCATCGCCACCGCCAGGGCGTCAGCGCGGCGGAACATGCTGACGAACAGGGGAACGAGCACCGTCGCCCATGCGCGCAGACGCACCACCAGGCCGGCCTCCCCGAATTTGGCGCAGCGCGACCATTGCGCGTCGTGGATGCGGCCAAGCTCCTCGGCGACGAGCGGGATGAATCGCAGGGCGATCGAGAGAACCGACGCGACGTCGTCCACCGGCACCCGCAGCTTGCGCAGGGGGCGCAGGAAGCTCGAGAACGCTTCGGTGAGCTCGGTCGACGTCGTCGTGAAGCTCACGAGCAGGCTCGCCATCACCAGCAGCACGATGCGGATCGCGTAGAAGCAGCCGCGGGCGAACCCCATCGGCACGAACCCGAACGACCCGACGAGCGTCACCGGCGCGGCCCCCGCGAGCCAACCCGCCGACACCGAGCCGAAACCGCCCGGCGCGACGGCGGACGCCGCAGCCGCATCGAAGGAGAACGCGTTGAACACGATGGCAAACGCCGCTATCACCACGAGCGGGAACGAGAGCGCGAGGATGCGCCGCAGCCCGATGCGCGACACGCAAAGCAGCACCGCGAACGCTACCGCGCACACGCCGAGCGCCCACCAGGTTTCCACCAAAAACAACGTCACGGAATAGGCGATGAGCAGCACGGTCTTCACCCGCGCATCGCAAACGTGCACAGGCGTGGCTCCGGGTATGTAGGTGCTGATATCGATACGCATGAGCGCAGTATGCCACATCGTCCGCCCGTGCAAAAGGAAAGCCCCGCGCGGTCATACCGTGCGGGGCTTGGAATCAGAGCGATTCGAGCGAAGCGGGGGAGTTACTTCTCCTCTTTCTTCTCCTCCTCGGCGGCCTCCTCAGCGGGAGCCTCCTCGGCGGCCTCGGGCTCCGCCTCGACAGCCTCGGCCTCAGCGGTCTCCTCGACAGCCTCGGCGGCTTCCTCGGCCTTGGCTTCCTCAGCCTCAGCCTCGACGGCCTCCTCGGCCTTCTTCGGCGCGGCCTTCTTGGCGACAGCCTTCTTCGCCGGCTTCTCGTCAGCCTTCTCGGCCTTCTTCTGCACCGGCTCGGTCACGAGCTCCATGATGACCATGGGGGCGTTGTCGCCCTTGCGGAAACCCAGCTTCATGATGCGGGTGTAGCCGCCCTGACGATCCTGGAACATGCCCTGCTTGACCTTCTCGAAGACCTCGCGCACGAGCTCCTTGTCGCCACCCAGGGCGGCGATGGCCAGACGGCGGGAATGCAGGTCGCCCTTCTTGGCCCAGGTGATGATCTTGTCAACGTCGGGACGGATCTCCTTGGCGCGGGATTCGATCGTCTTGATGCGATCGTTCAGCAGCAGCGCGGACACCAGGCTGCGCTTCATGGCCTTGGTGTGGCTCTTGTCCGTGCCGAGCTTGCGCCCCTTCTTGTAATGTCTCATGATCTTGCTTCTCCTATTGCTTCAAGTTGAGGTCCATGGAAATGAGCTTGTCCTTCACTTCCTCGATGGACTTCGCACCAAAGTTCCTGATGTTCAGCAGATCGTTCTCGGAGAACTCGACCAGCTGGCGCACGGAATGGATGCCGGCGCGCTTCAGGCAGTTGTACGAGCGGACCGACAGATCCAGATCCTCGATCTGCTTGTCAAGCTCGGCGTTGGTCTCCTGGCCCTCGGGAGCGAAGATGGACGGCACCTCGCCCTCCTCCTCGTCCGCGATGTCGGACAGGCTCAGGAACGCGCCCATGTACTGGTTGATGATGTTGGCGGCGCGGCACACAGCCTCGGTCGGGGCGATGCTGCCGTCGGTCTCAACCTCCAGCACCAGCTTGTCATAGTCGGTACGCTGACCCACGCGGGTGTCGGTCACGTTGAGCGTGCAACGGCGCACGGGCGAGAACAGCGAATCGACGTGGATGACGCCGATGGGGTCCTCGGTGCGCTTGTTGCGCTCGGCGGACACATAACCGCGGCCCACGCCGATGCGGATCGTCATGTCCAGCGTGCCGCCGTCGGCGACCGTGGCGATGACGTGCTCGGGGTTGACCAGCGTGAACTCGGTGGGAACCTCAAGGTCGGCACCCGTCACCGTGCAAGGACCCTCGGCCAGCACGTGGGCGGTCGCCTCCTCAACATCGTCGTTGAGCGCGGAGAACACCAGGCCCTTGACGTTGAGGACGATGTCGGTGATGTCCTCGATGACGCCCTCGGCGGTGGTGAACTCGTGCTGCACGCCTTCGATCTGGATGGCGGTCGCCTTCGCGCCGTCAAGCGACGAAAGCAGGACGCGACGCATGCAGTTGCCCAGCGTGTAGCCATAGCCACGCTCCAGCGGCTCCACAATGAAACGCGCTACGGTATCGTTGACCTCTTCCGTGGTTACCGTCGGCCTCATGAACTCTGTCATGTTGTGCAAGCCTCCTTACTGCGCGGCGATTAGTTCTTCGAGTAAAGTTCGACGATGAGCTGCTCGCGAATATCCAGATCGATCTGATCGCGCTGCGGGAGCGACAGGACGCTGCCCTGCAGCTTCTCGATGTCCACCTCGAGCCAAGCCGGAACCTGAACGCGCTCGTTGCTGATCAGCGCGCTCTTGATGACCAGCATCTCCTTGGCCTTGGGGGCCACGGAGATCAGGTCGCCCGGACGGACGCGGAACGAGGGGATGTCGACGCGACGGCCATTCACATGGATGTGGCCGTGACGGACCTGCTGACGGGCCTCGGCGCGGGACTTGGCGAAGCCCAGACGGTACACGACGTTGTCCAGGCGGCTCTCCAGGATGGTCAGGAGGTTCTCGCCGGTGACGCCCTGCTTGCGGGACGCGATGTCGTAGTACGCGCGGAACTGCTTCTCCAGAACGCCGTAGATGCGCTTGGTCTTCTGCTTCTCGCGCAGCTGCAGCAGGTATTCGTTTTCCTTGACGCGCTTGCGACCGGCCTCGCCGGGGGCGTAGGCGCGGCGCTCCATAGCGCACTTATCGGTGTAGCAGCGGTCGCCCTTGAGGAACAGCTTGGCACCCTCGCGGCGGCACAGTCTGCAGTCAGCTCCAGTGTAACGAGCCATAATGATTGATCCTTTCAGTTACACGCGACGACGCTTGCGCGGACGGCAACCGTTGTGCGGGATGGGCGTGCAGTCTTGAATGCTGGAGACCTCCAGACCAGCGGCCTGCAGCGAGCGGATAGCCGTCTCGCGGCCGGAGCCGGGGCCCTTCACGAACACTGCGACCTTGCGCAGGCCGTGCTCCATCGCGGTCTTGGCGCAGGCCTCGGCAGCCATCTGCGCCGCGAACGGGGTGGACTTGCGGGAGCCCTTGAAGCCGACGGTGCCGGCAGACTGCCACGCGATCACGTTGCCCTGAGGATCGGTGATGCTGACGATCGTGTTGTTGAACGTGGACTTGATATGCGCAGCACCAACGGCGATGTTCTTACGCTCGGAACGCTTGATGCGCGTGCGCACGTTTTTCTTCTGAGCCATTTATGCTACCTCACTACTTCTTCTTGCCGCCGATTTGCTTGCGCGGACCCTTGCGGGTGCGGGCGTTCGTGTGCGTGCGCTGACCGCGAACGGGCAGGCCGCGACGATGACGCAGGCCTCGGTAGCAACCGATCTCCATGAGGCGCTTCACGTTCTGCTGAACATCGCGACGCAGGTCGCCCTCGACGTGGAGGTTCTCCTGGATGTAGTCGCGCAGCTTGACGAGCTCCTCCTCGGTCAGATCGTCGGAGCGGGTGTCGGGGTTGATACCGGTGTCGGCCAGAATCTTCTTAGAGGTGGTCAGGCCGATGCCGTAAATGTAGGTCAAGGCGATCTCGATGCGCTTATTGCGAGGAAGATCGACACCAACAAGACGTGCCATGCTTACAATCCCTTTCTTCCTAGCCCTGACGCTGCTTGTGGCGGGGGTTCTCGCAGATGACGAGCACCTTGCCATGGCGTCGGATGATCTTGCACTTATCGCACATTTTCTTGACCGAAGGACGTACCTTCATTTGCTTTTCCTTTCGGTAATGCGTTTTCGACTTATCTACACGCCCAGCCGCTGGCGATAATTTTCTTCGTTGGGTGCGGTGCGCCGGATGCGACGCGGCCGCAGTGCATCGGGACGGTTCGGCTTCCGCCCTGCGTCGATGCTTACTTGAAACGGTAGGTGATGCGCCCGCGATTCAAGTCGTACACGGAAAGCTCGACCGTGACCTTGTCGCCCGGGAGGATCTTGATGTAGTGCATCCTCATCTTTCCGGAGATGTGGGCCAGGATCTTGTGACCGTTCTCGAGCTCGACCCTGAACATCGCGTTCGGCAATGCTTCGAGGACCTCCCCTTGAAGCTCGATGACATCTTCTTTGCTCAAAAGCGCTCCTTACAGCAATACGTACGTTTTGCAGCAACGATAGATTCTATCAAAGGGAGGGTGAAATTCTAGAAAAATTCACAAGGGCGCAGAAAACCGACAAAACCTTGGGTCGGTTTTGAAACTACCTGCTTGCCAGGCGTGCGGCTGGGTGCCGCGCAGCTCCGCGTCGGGATGCGGAACCGCCAGGTATTTGCGCGATGCGCGACCGCCTTGTCGGCCTGTGTTGCGCCCGGGGACCCGGGTGCCAAGAATGGCTGGGGTACCAGGATTCGCGTATTTGCTTCGCAAATCCGCACCCCTCCCTCGCAAGCTCGGTCGGGCGAAACGCTAAAAACATGCCACTGGCATGTTTTCTTAACGCGTTTCCACCTCATCGGTTCGAATCCATGCGATTCGTCCGACAAAGCATATCGCCCAAGCTGGCAAGGCTACCAAAATGGCTGGGGTACCAGGATTCGAACCTAGATAGCTGGCACCAAAAACCAGAGTCCTGCCGTTGGACGATACCCCAGCGTCGGGCTGCCTTTCCCGGATGCCGCTCGATGAGCTGGCGCGCCTGGTGAAATGGTGGGCCGTGAGGGAATCGAACCCGCGACCTTGGGATTAAAAGTCCCCTGCTCTACCGACTGAGCTAACGGCCCACACGTCATCGGCGCCCTCTCGCGAGAAAGAGCAATTCGTTATTGTAACGGGACGCGCCATGCTGGTCAATGCGAATGGCGGGCCGCACCGTTTCTTCCTCTCTATATATATGTTGCGGTTTTTTCGCCGACGGAAAGGGATGGGGCTACAATCCTTGCGGCCTAAAGGGATGTGACAGGGGACGGTCCTTCTGTCACGTCTATGTGACAGAAGGACCGTCCCCTGTCACATCTGAAGCGCACATGCGGAAGGAAGGGGTTGCCATGTGGTGCAAAAGGGTTCTGGTCGCCTATGACGGATCGAACGCGGCGCGCAAGGCCGTCGACAAGGCGTATGCGATCGCCGAGGAGGAGCCCGAGGCGTCGTTCGTGTTCGTCCACGTGATGAAGCTCTACGCGATGGGAACCGGCGCCGAGACCGTGCTGATCGAGGACGCCAACGAGACGTTCGCCGAGCTCAAGGGGCTCGTCGCGCCTCTGGGAGAGCGTGCGGAGGCCAAGATGCTGCGCGGATCCTCGCCCGCCGACCTCATCCTGCGCTGCGCCGCCGACGAGGGGTGCGACCTCATCGTCATGGGCAGCCGCGGACGCGGCGGCGTCAAAGGGTACCTGGGCAGCGTGAGCTACGCCATCGTGCAGGGCTCGCCCGTCGCCGTGCTCATCACCAAGGAGGGAGCTCGCTAGACCCATGGCATCCCAAGAACGCCTTTGGACGAAGGATTTCATCCTCGGAACGCTCATCAACTTCCTTTTGATGGTGAACTACTACAGCCTGATGGTTGTGATCACCAGCTATTCCATGAAAGTCTACGGCGCGCCGGCGTCCGCCGCGGGCTTGGCGGCGAGCATCTTCATCATCGGCGCCCTCATCGCGCGCATCATCGCCGGCAGCGTCATGGACCGCGTCGGCCGCAAGCGCATGCTGCTGATCGGCATCGCGGTCGAGGTGGCGTGCTCGGCGCTGTACCTGCTCGGCATCGGGTTCGCGCCGCTGTTCGTCCTGCGCTTCGCGCACGGCTTCTCGTACGGATGCTGCTCGACGACGATCGGCACGGTCGTCACGGCGCTCGTGCCCGCCAAGCGCAAGGGCGAGGGCGTGGGCTACTACATGCTGTCCACCACGCTCGGCGCGGCGATCGGCCCGTTTTTGGGCATGTTCCTGTCGCAGAACGTCGGCTACACGGTGCTGTTCGCGACGGCAGCCGTCGTCGCGGTCGTGGGGCTGCTGTTCATCGTCAGCCTGAAGGTTCCCGAAATCGTCCGCAAGGCGCCGTCGTCCGCTGCCGCCGACGGCGGCGCGGCGGGCGGTGCCGGCGGCTTCGTCTCCAAGATCATCGAGCCCTCCGCCGTCTCGATCGGGCTCATGTGCGGCGTGCTGTTCTTCTGCTACTCCAGCCTGCTCACCTTCCTCACCCCCTTCGCCGAGGAGAACGATCTGACCACGGCGTCGAGCTTCTTCTTCGTCGCCTACGCGGCCGCGACCTTCGTCACGCGCCCCTTCACGGGCAAGCAGTTCGACCGCAAGGGCGACCGCGTCGTCATGGTGCCGGCGTTCATCGCGTTCACGATCGGCATGGCCCTGCTGTCCAACGTGCACCATCCCGCCGCGATGCTCGTCGCCGCGGCGCTCATGGGCTACGGTGCGGGCACGGTGCAGTCGAGCGCGCTGGCGCTTGCCGTGCGCATGGCGCCCCCCGAGAAGCTGAGCCTGGCGAACTCGACGTTCTACGCGCTGCTCGACGTCGGCGTCGGCGTCGGCCCGCTCATCCTGGGCATCGTCGAGCCGTTCTGGGGATACCGCGGCCTGTTCCTCTCGATGGCGGTGCTGTCGGTGGTGGCGTTCGCGCTGTACCTGTACATCGGCCGCAAAAACGGCACGATGCGCAAGCTGCTCGAGCAGAACGGGTGATCCGGTTTTCAGTTGGTTTTCAGTCGAGTCAAAGCCGGCGGATATGCTCTACAATGGAGGAGCAAGCAAGCGATGCGGAGCGCATCGACCGAGCAATCCGCGCCGGAAGCGCGGGCTCGCCTTTCGGAGAAAGGGAGGGATCGTATGTGGTTTACGAAGGCATTGGTGGCCTACGACGGATCCGCCGCATCGAAAAACGCCGTTGACCTGGCGATGGAGATGGCGAAGGACAGCGATCAGACGCAGTTTTTGTTCGTGCACGTGCTGAAGCTCCCGCCGGTGCGCAGCGGCACGGGCGTCGAGGCGATGTTCGCCGAGGAGGCCCAGAACACGCTCGCCGACCTCGAGCGCATGGTCGCGCCCCTGGGCGATCGCGCGCAGGCGCGCATCCTGCGCGGCACCTCCCCTGCCGAGGTGCTGATCAAGGGCGCCGAAGAGGAGGGCTGCGACCTCATCATCACCGGCAGCCGCGGGCGCGGCGGCGTCTCGGGCTACCTGGGAAGCGTCAGCTACGCCGTGGTCCAGGAATCGCCGATCGCAGTGCTGGTCGCGAAGTAGCAGCCGTCAGTCGGCCGAAATCGATCAGATGAGAACGGGGGAGCAGATGGGCTCCCCCGTTTGCGTTCTGCTCCGTGCCTGCATCGGCCTATGCCGGCTGGAACGTGTCCTTGTCGGGCGCGAAGGAGCGCATCGCCTGGATGGTGCGGTCGAACAGCTCGTCAAGCTCCCAGTCACACAGCTCGGCTCCCTTGCGTATGACGTCGCGCGAGCAGCCCGCCGCGAAGCGCTTGTCCTTGAACTTCTTCTTCAGCGATTTCACTTCGAAATCCATCACGCTCTTGGAAGGGCGCATGATGACGGCCGCCCCGATGAGCCCGGTGAGCTCGTCGACGGCGAACAGCACCTTCTCCATGAACAGCTCGGGCGCCGGGCAAGCCTCGTTGAAATCCGAGTTGTGCGTCTGGATGGAATGGATCAGCTGCTCGGTGCCGCCTGCGGCGCGCAGCATCTCGGCGGTGCGCAGCGTATGGTCCTCCGGCGTGGGATACTCCTCCCAATCAAGATCGTGCAGCAGGCCGACAAGGCCCCAGAACTCGACGTTGTCCGGATCGAACTCCTGCGCGAAGTAGCGCAGGCACCCTTCCACCGCCTCGGCGTGCTCGATATGGAACGGATCCTTGTTGTGCTCGTTGAGCAGCTCGAACGCCTGGTCGCGCGTGAGCCCCGCCTCGAATGCCGTCATGCTCGTCCCCCTTCTCGATCGAAATGCTATGCCGCATTATACGGCGCAGACGACAGGAACGCGTCCGCTCCTTCCCTCGCGCACCGCAAGAAAAAGGCTCCGACGCATCGCCTGATCGCAGGACGAAAAGGCTAGAAGACGATGCCGAGCGCGTTGCCGGCCAGACCCCAGGCGACGCCCGTGGCGTACAGCGCGACGATGATGACGAGGTTCTGGCTCATCGGGCGGTTGGCGCGCAGCAACACGAGCAGGCCGACGCCCGTCGACACGAGCAGGCCCGCCATCATGGCGCCGGCACCCAGCACGCCCTCGACATAGAGCTGGGCGACGGCGACGCTCGCCGCGCAGTTGGGGATGAGGCCCACCAGCGCCGATGCGAGAACCGACAGCACGGGGTTGGCGCCGAGGAACGCGGCGAGGACGTCCTCCCCCACGATCTCCAGCACGGCGTTGAGCGCGATCGTGATGACGAACACGAACAGCCCCACCTGCACGGTATGGATGAGCGCGCTTTTGAAGATGCCGCGCCATCCGTGCCCGTGGTCGTGATCGTGCTCATGATCGTGATGATGGTGGTCGTGAGCGCACCCTTCGGCGCAATCGTCATGATGCTGGTAGACGAGCTCGTGGTTGTTCTCGCAGGTGGAGCACGCGTTGCTGCAGTGGCAATGGTCCTGCTCGCACAGCTCGTGGATGCGCAGCTTCTGCTTGTCGCGGCGAGCCAGGCGCAGCACGGTGTCGACGATGAAGCCCATCACCATGCCGACGACGATCTTGGCGCCGAGGATCTTCGCGATGGTGTCGGCGGGCACCTGCTCGGCGATGAAGATGGGCAGCATCTCATCCGACGTCGACAGGAACACGGCGAACAGCGTGCCCAGCGTGATCACACGGCCGGCGTAGAGCGTCGCCGCGGCTGCCGAGAAACCGCACTGGGGAACCACTCCCAGCACCGCGCCGACTATCGGGCCCGCCGCGCCGGCATGCTGGATGGCCTCCTGCGTCTTGCCCGCGGTGCGGTGCTCAAGCCACTCCATCGCCACGTAGGTGATGAACAGAAACGGGATGAGGTACAGCGTGTCGGCGACCGAGTGCTCCAGGACATGCTGGACTATGTGCGTGATTTGCTCCATAGCGCGCTATTGTAGCCGAACCTCGGCGCTCCGCCCGTCCTAACAGCAAGACAACACGGAGAAACCGACCGGTTACAGAACGCGACGTCCGCGCGATTGGTTGCTATAGTCTGAGGAAAGAGGTTTTCAAGAGAGGATGAGCACGATGACGAACGCACAGCCCGGCTGGTATCCCGATCCCGCAGGCGACACCGGAAAGCTCCGCTATTGGGACGGCACGCAGTGGACCGACCACCTTGCCGAGCCGCAGCCCGCGCCCGGCGCCGCCGACGCGACCCCTGGCGCGCAAGCCGCGCCGGCGCAGAACGGGGCGGATCCCGGCGCCGCGCAGAACGGCGGCCCCTCGTTCGTGACGCCGCCGCGCCCCACCACGCCGCCCTCCTACACGACCGCGAGCTTCGTCGGCGCGGTGCCCTACGACGCGCCCGCGTCGAGCGGACCCGCCTATGCCTCCGGCACCGTCGAAGCGCCCTATGCGCCGGCGGAAGAGGATCGCACGCTGCGTCTGGTGGCGTTCGTGTTCGCCGTTCTGTGCACCGTGTCGGTGTGCTGGGCGATCATCCCCCTGGCGTGGATGATCCCGATGACCGTCCGTTGCTGGGGCATTTACAAGGGAACCAAGCCCAACACGACCGCGTTCGGCGTCTGCACGCTCATCTTCCTGTCGCTGGTCGGCGGCATCCTGCTGCTCGTCTCGAAGAAGGATCAATAGCGCATCCCCCCGCCTCCCCGGCGCATCGCCGCGGCGGCCTGCCGCGCGATGCGGGATGATGGCGCCATCGAAAAGACGGAGGGAGGCTCGGCATGTTATACCTGACCGGCGACACGCACGGGACGATCGAGATCGGAAAACTGTCGCGCGCCAATCTGGCGGTCGAGCGGGTCGAACCCGGCGAGGGCGATTTCGTCATCATCTTGGGCGACTTCGGGTTGGTGTTCGCGCCCGACGGGCAGAGCGCCGAGGAGCGCTGGTGGCTCAAGTGGCTCGACAAGAAACCCTGGACCACCCTGTTCATCGACGGGAACCACGAGAACTTCGCGCGCCTGAACGCGCTCCCCGAAGAGGAGTGGCGCGGCGGACGCGTGCACCGCGTGTCGGAATCGGTCCTGCATCTGATGCGCGGGCAGGTCTTCGAGATCGACGGCCGTTCATTCTTCACGATGGGAGGGGCGGCGTCCCATGACCGGCAGTTCCGCAAGGAGGGGCGCTCATGGTGGCCCGAGGAGCTGCCCTCCGAGGAAGAGCTGGCACGGGCGGATGCGGCGCTCGACGGATGCGGGCGGCGGGTCGACTACGTGCTGACCCACTGCGCGCCCACGCTCGTGCAGGGGCGTATCAACCCGACGTTTCTCCCCGACCGCCTGACGGAGTACCTGCAGCACGTGCGCGATACGACCGCATTCCATCGCTGGTATTTCGGCCACTACCACATCGACCGCGAATACGACGACGGCTTCTGCGCCCTCTACGACTGCGTGGTCCCGATCGAATAGCCCCCGCATGAGAAAAAGGCATGAGAAAAAGGGACAGTCACTTCGTCTCACTCCCCCCTGCACCAGGGAGGCGAAGCGTGTCAGCGAGCGGGATTCTGACGAGTGCAGCTGACATGAAAAGGCCCTTGGGCTGGACTTCGATCCGCCCAAGGGCCTTTGAATGTCAGCTGTGCCGTCAGAATCCCGCGCAGCGTCGGCTCGTTTCGCCGGTCGGCAGACCGGCGAAACCTCTTAGTACATTCCGCCGGCACCTGCGGCAGCTGCGGCCGGATCGGGATCCTTGGGAATCTCGTTGATCGTGGCCTCGGTGATCAGGATCAGAGCGGCCACGGAGGAAGCGGACTGCAGCGCGGTGCGGGTGACCTTGACGGGGTCGTTGACGCCCATCTGGATCATCTTGCCGTACTCGCCGGTGGCGCAGTTCAGGCCCTCGCCCTTGGCCATGCCCTTGACATGCTCCACGACGACGCTGCCCTCGTAGCCGGCGTTCTCGGCGATGGCGCGCATCGGGGCCTCCAGGGCCTTGCGGATGATGTTGACGCCGACCTCTTCGTCCTTGTCGGCGCACTCGACGGCATCGAGCGCGGGCAGGGCGTCGACCAGAGCCACGCCGCCTCCGGCGACGATGCCCTCCTCGACGGCCGCGCGAGTCGCCTGCAGGGCGTCCTCGATGCGGGACTTCTTCTCCTTGAGCTCGGACTCGGTGGCAGCGCCGACCTTCAACACCGCAACGCCGCCGGACAGCTTGGCCAGGCGCTCCTGCAGCTTCTCGCGATCGAAGTCGCTGTCGGTGCGGTCGAGCTCGACCTTGATCTGGCTGATGCGGTCGTCGATGGCCTGCTTGTCGCCCGCGCCGTCGACGATCAGGAAGGCGTCCTTGGACACCTTGACGGTCTTGGCGTGGCCGAGCATCTCGACGGTGGTGTCGGCGATGGTCATGCCGAAGTCCTTGTCGACGACCTGCGCGCCGGTGACGGCGGCGATGTCCTCGAGGATGCGCTTGCGGCGGTCACCGAAGCCGGGGGCCTTGACGGCGACGACATTCAGCGTGCCGCGCAGCTTGTTGAGCAGCAGGGTGGCCAGGGCCTCGCCCTCGACGTCCTCGGCGATCAGCATCAGCGGACGGCCGGAGCGCATGATGGACTCGAGCAGCGGCACCATGTCCTGGACGTTGCTGATCTTCTGGTCGGTCAGCATGATGTAGGGGTCGTTGAGCACGGCCTCCATCTTCTCCATGTCGGTGGCCATGTACGGGGAGATGTAGCCGCGGTCGTACTGCATGCCCTCGACGATCTCCAGCTCCAGGTCGAAGCTCTGGTTGTTCTCCTCGACGGAGATGGCGCCGTCATGGCCGACCTTCTCCATGGCCTCGGCGATCTTCTCGCCGATCTCGGCGTCGCCGGCCGAGATGGTGCCGACGTTGGCGATCTGCTGCTGGGTCTCGACGGGGGTGGCGTCGGCCTTGATGGCCTCGACCACGGCGTCGGTGGCCTTCTGGATGCCGCGGCGGATGCCCAGGGCGTCGGCGCCGGCGGTGACGTTGCGCAGGCCCTCGCCCACGATCACGTCTGCCAGCAGGGTGGCGGTGGTGGTGCCGTCACCGGCGACGTCGTTGGTCTTGACCGCGACCTCGCGGACCAGCTGGGCGCCCATGTTCTCGACGGGGTTCTCCAGCTCGACCTCCTTGGCGACGGTGACGCCGTCGTTGGTAATCAGCGGCGCGCCGTAGGACTTCTCCAGGGCGACGTAGCGGCCCTTGGGGCCCAGCGTCACCTTGACGGCGTCGGCCAGCTTGTGGACGCCGGCGGCAAGACCGCTGCGGGCGTCGGCTTCGAACTTGATGTCTTTTGCCATGATGTTTGCCTATCCTTTCAGATGAAGTGTCAGCGTGGTGTCGGTTTCGACGATGCGGGTTACTCGCAGATGGCGTAGATGTCGTCGGCGCGCAGGATCAGCACGTCCTCGCCGCCGTAGTGCACCTCGGTTCCGCCGTACTTGCCGTAGATGACCTTGTCGCCGACCTTCACGGGAACGGGCACCAGGTTGCCGTTCTTGTCCAGCTTGCCCTCGCCCACGGCGATGACCTCGCCGGTCTGGGGCTTCTCCTTGGCCTCGCTTGCCAGATACAGGCCAGACGCGGTGGTCTGCTCGGCCTCGTCGGCCTTCACGATCACGCGATCACCCAGCGGTTTCAAGCTCATAGCGCATGCCTTCCTTCCAAGTAGTAGGTGTCGTTCGGCGCGGCGCGGGAAGCAGCCTGCGCGGTCGGATGGCCTCCGCCGGACGCGTCTCGCCTGGCGTCCGTCGGTTGCCGCCCTCGCGGCCCGACTGCTAGCACTCACGCACGCCGAGTGCTAAACAATGTGTAACTATAGCAGCGCCGCTATCGAATGCAAGCCGAATTGAGGAAATCTGAGTGAACGGGACTTAGGTTTTGCCAAATCGTCAAAATGTCGTCACATTTGGGACAGACCAGATCCGGCAGTCATCAGATACGACGACCGTTCTTTCCGGGGAACAGCAGGATGGCGCTCAAGTAGGTGAGCACCAACGTCACCTCCGCGGCGATGAAAACCGCCGGGAATCCGAATGAATCGTGGAGCAAGCCCCAGATCGGGGCGAACAAGCCGACGCCCGCATCGTAGAGCGCGGAGAACAGCGCGTTGGCGGCGCCGTAGCGTTCGATGGGCGCATACCGGACCGAGAGGGAGCTGAGCAGCGGGATCGAGAAGCCGAGGCAGACGCCATACCCTACGCCGCATACGTCGAAGGCCGGCTCGTTCCGCACGCAGAAGACGACGACGAGCGAGATCGCGCAGGCGAGCACGGGGACGAGGAAAACCAGCAGGGGCTTTCCCTTGTCAAGCAATTTGGAACCGACCAGGCGGATGACGATGGCGGTGATTGCCGCGATGATGAACAACGCGCCGGGGTTCGCATAGCCCTGTTCCTGCCCGTAGATCGTCGCAAACGACAGGAAAAAGGTCACGCCGCCTGAGATGAGGAAGATGGGGATGCCCCCGCACAGCGCCGCCTTCTCGAACAGGTCGCTCGGCTTGAAGCCGCGCCGAGCCTCCTCGGCGGGCTCCTGCGGCTCCTCGCAGGCGCGGCGGTACGCCGATGACGCCGGCAGCGTCTCGGGATGCTTCTCGTACGTGACCATGAAGCTGAGGACCAGCACGATCACCGACAGGACGCCGGCGCCGGCCGCAAGCGCCTGTTGCCACTCCATGCCCACCAGCCATCCGGCAAGCAACGGCCCGGACGCCATGGCGACCGCCTGACCCAATCCGTAATATCCCAACCCCTCGCCCAAACGCTCGGCGGGCAGGACGTCGGAGGCGCCGGTGCTAGCCGCCGTGTGCACCGAGCCGAATCCCCAACCCTGCAGGATGCGGGCGGGAATGAGCGACAGCATGGATGGGATCGCGATGGCGATCAGGCACCCCGCCAGATAGATCAAGGTTCCCGACACGAGCACGATGCGACGCGAATAGCGATCCGCGAGGTTTCCGCTCGCGATGCGGGACACGATGGCGGCGATGACGAACACGGCGACGAGGAATCCTCCGTACGCGCTCGTCCCCATCACCTTCGTCGAAAGCAAAGGCGACCCGACGGTGTTCATCTGCGCCATGGTGCTACCCAAAAGATTGAGCAAGATAAAGCAGATAAGCAATGGAGTGATCAGACGCGGTTTGCTCACGGTATCCATCGCCAACGCCCCCTCTTCATCCCCGACCCCGAAAAAACCGCTTCCCGAGACACCCCTCAACCGTTGTCCCGGGAAGCGGCTGCTGCGACGGGCACGCCAACCCGTTCTATAAAAATGGCATACGGCGTTCGCTGCACCTGCCCGTCTGCGATGAACAAGAGGGAGCCGCGCGCTCAACCGCTCTGTGTGCGGCCTTCTCTTCGGGGGCCGAGAAGGCCGCTCGCGTTAGCGGACGATCTGCGGGGCAGACGGACAGGTCGCACGTTTATGCTAATCCGCGCGCCGCTCCCTGCAAAGGGACGCCTTGTTGAAGCCTCGCAACAAGGCGTTGAGATGCCACGACGCTTCGTTGCTCGCCGAATCGCCCGATTCTCCCTATCCTCGATTCATACGCCGAGCAAGGGGCGGCGTTTCTGATTGGGGGAATCTATGAAAGACGGGAAAGACCGTTCCGAATTCCGTTTGGGCATGGCCGAATCCCTGGGCTGCGAGATCATGTGGGGCCTCATGCCCATGTTCTGGCGCCTGTTGGCGGGACTTTCGGCGCTGTTCGTGCTCTCCGGCCGGCTCATCTGGACCGGCATCTTCTCGGTGATCATGTGCGTGCTCATCCGTCGCACGAAGTTCACCCACCTGTTCCGCGATCCGCGTGCGATCGCGACCTTCCTCTCATCGGGCATCCTCATCACCATTAACTGGGGCCTCTACATCTGGTCGACGAACAGCGGCCATCTGCTCGAAGCGAGCCTGGGGTACTACCTCAGCCCCATCGTGACCATCGTCATGGGCATCTTCTTCTTCAAGGAGCGCCTGAGCGGGCTTCAGACCGGCGCCTTCGTGCTGGCTCTCGTCGGCGTGGGTTCCTTCATCGTCTTGGAAGGCGGCGCCATCTGGATCTCGTGCGTGTTCGCCATCACGTTCAGCGCGTACAGCGCCATCAAGAAGAAGGCGGGCTACGACGCGACGGCGGGCCTGGCGTTCGAATCGTGCGTCAACGCGTTCATCGGCGTCATCCTGTTCGGCCTGAGCGCCGTCATCCCCGGACTGTGGGATCTGACGCCCGCCAGCGCCCCGGCAACCTTTTCTCCTGAAGTCTATTTCCTGCTGATCGCGGCGGCGGGCGTCCTGACCACCGTCCCCATGCTGCTGTACTCCGCGTGCGCCAACCACATCCCCCTGGTGCTCGTGGGGTTCATGCACTACATCAGCCCGACCATGACCACGCTGTTCGCCATCTTCATGTTCCATGAGGCGTTCACGACCGGCCATGCCATCTGCTTCTCGCTGGTGTGGATCGGACTTGTGCTCGTCGGCATCGACGCTGTGAAGCAGCTTCGGAGCAAGTAACCCGGTCCCAGGCGCAGAGAAAGGGCGCCGACCTTCGCCGACGCCCTTAGGTCAAGCATATTGCGGATGGAACCGCTAGCAATCGGAAGCGGCGGCGCGCCTTTCCTCGAGCGATTTCATATCCGACTTCCACATGCGAGCGAACACGGCGATGACGACCAGGGCGATGACCGACATCACGGCGAGCACGGTGAACACCGTCGAGCGGGCGCCCGCGCCGATGATCATCTGCAGCGCAACGTTGATAAGGGAGCCGAACACGATGGCGAAGTTGCCGATGGAGAGGTTGAGGGGATAATTCTTGGATCCGAACCTCTGACGGGCGAACGCGGAGGTGACCACCGGCACGCCGCCGTAGCAGAAGCCGCAGCAGAACGCGCCGACGATGTAGAGCGCATGGATGCCCGTGGCGAACGCCCCAACGATGCACAGCGTCGCGCAGACGCCGGCGATGGTGTCGACCACCATGGTCACCTTGACGTTGGTGCGGTCGAAGATGGCTCCGACCACCACGCGCGCCAAGCCGTTGCAGGTGGAGACCAGCCCCACCAGCAGCGTCGCGAAGCCGACATCGATGCCCACCTGCTGGGCATCGGAAGCGCAGTTGCCGATGGTTGCCAATCCGATGGCGATGACGATGGCGGCCCACAGCCAGTACACATAGAACGACGGGGTCTTGAGCGGCGCGTCCTCATCGGCTGGATCGTACCCCGAGGCCTGGGATTTGCCCGGCAGCATCACCGCGACGATATCGGAGGGCGGGCGGTTCAGCACGATGGCGGCGAGTATCGTGACGACGCACGTGGCGACGCCGATGCCGGCGAACACCGTGGTGATGCCGAACTGGGGGATGAGGTTGACCGATGCCGTGCCCAGGATCAAAGACCCCAGGCCGAACCCCATGAGCATGACGCCGGAGGAGAAGCCCACCTTGTCCGGGAACCAAGCGTTGGTGGTGGCGAGGATCGAGTTGTAGCCGATGCCCACGCCCAGGCCGCCCAACACGCCGTAACACCCGTACACCACGCCGATGCCGTTGTGGCCCAAAAAGCCGGTGCTCGCGAAACCGACGAGGAACATGATTGCCGCGATGATGATGGTGGCTCGCACGCCCAGCGCCCCCTCGATCTGCGACCCGATCACCGCGCCCACGCAGAACGCGATCATCATGATGTTGAACGTCAGCGCGACGGCGCTGCTCTCCAGCCCGAACGCCGAGCACATCGGCGCGGCGAACATCGAGAACGCGTAGATCAGGCCCAAGAACAGCAGGGCGAGCGTCGAGCACGCCAAATATCCGACGCGCGTGCGCTTGATTGCCGCTTCAGTGGTTTTCGTCATCTCTCTTCCTTATCACTCGATTCGTTTCCTTTTCTGCCGCAAAGCCGTCGGTCGGCTCCTCCACGGCGGCTATCCCGTCTTCTGCAGCTCGCGCTCGCCGTCTGCAAGATGCGGGCGCTTCGCGATGGAGGCGAGCAGCTTGATGCGGTTCACCTGGTTCACCACGCTCGTTCCCGGATCGTATTCGACGGAGGCGAGGTTGATGGAGGGGCATGCGTTCCGTATGCCTTTGAGCACGCCCTGCCCGGAGACATGGCCCGCCATGCATCCGAACACGCTCGCGTACAGGATGCTGCGCACGCCGTTGCCCCATAGCGAGAGCATCTGCCCGGCGAGCATCCATCCCGCACCGCACACCACGTCCTCGGGGATGAAGCCGCGCGCATGGTCCTTCAGCTGCCCGACGGTCTCACAGGAATACCGCGTGGGAACATCGGGAAGACTGGCGCACAGCTCGTCGAGCGCCTTGGCCAACGGGCATGAGACGCCGCGCTGGAACAGCGAGTAGGAGATGGACGGTGACAGGTAGGGCAGCACCGCCTCGCATCCCTCTCTTTGGATGCAGTGCACCAGCTCGCCGTTCATTCCGGGGTTGAACACCAGCGACGGGCTGCCCACCACACCGATCGCGGGGATGGAATCGGAACGCGTCATCGCGGAAACCGCGCCTTGGTGGACGTTGCGCGCGAACACCTCGATGTCGAACGACTTTCCGCTCGATAGCGCGGCTACGGCCAAGTCGCGTTCGCGCTCCACCATCTCGCCGAGGGCCCTCCTCCCCTCTTCGTCGGCGTACGCGCTCACATGGAGCTTGGTTTGGAGCAGGATGTCGCCCCCCACGAGTGCGGCCGCCATGCGCTGCTGCGCGTATTTGGGCAGCCTCTGGATCGCCTCTGCAATGTCGAGGACCTCGGAAGCCGAATCCCCCAGGGCGCGCCCCACCAGGTAGGGAAGGTCGTCAGCCCGGCAATGCACGCACGTCGACGGAGCGGACACCGTCACGCCCACCCGCGCCTCCTCGCCAACCGCCCCGGCGGAAACCCCGCCGTGATCGGAGCGCTCCTCGAGAGCGCTGCGCGCTTGGCCCGCCGCCATGATGGCGGAATAGCAAGCGTCGTTGTTCACCGACGCAAGACCCAGATGCACGACCTCATCGTCGGCATCGGCGACGATGCGCACGTTCATGCCGCATCCATCGAGCGCCGCCTGGACGAACGGCGCATGCCAGGGCGAGAAGAACGGTACGATCACAAGCGATTCGCTCATCATGCATCACTTCCCTTCTGTCGTTTCCCGGTGTTTCGCGACTGCTGGGCAGCCATCATCGAGCGTATGCGTATGCGCGTCGAGGCAAGGTCGACCATCTCGTCGATCTTCAGCGCCGTAAGCGCCTTCCCGCCCGCCTCGAGCTCATCACGCGCCCTGTCGACGGTGACCGCATCGAGTCCGCATCCGAACGAGTAGAGCTCCACCATCTCCAGATGCGGCTGCCGCGCGACGATCCGCGCCGCCTGGATGACCCTTTCGGGATATTCCCAAGATGCGGGAGCGGCGCCGCAGGACGCACCCGCGGATACGGACGATGCTGCGGAAGGATCTTCTCCTTCGTCCGAAGCCAAACCCATCACGCTGTCCTCAGTGAACACGGCGTAGCCGTATGAGCGCAGCAGGTCGGGAATGGCATGGTGGATGGCGGGATCGTTGTGGTAGGGCCGCCCCACGCACACGATGCCGCGCCCGCCGGTCTCGTCGAGCTTGGCCAGCGCCTTCGATCCCGCCTTCTGCATGAACGCGCGGAAGCTCGCCTGCTCCGCCGCTGCCACCTCCAAGGCGACCTGCACCTCCCCGTGCGGGATCTCCCACCCCGCCTCCGCAAATGCCTGCCGCAGCCGCTCCGCAAGACCGCCGGCGGGAGCGGCACCTGCGAACAGAGCATTGAGGGACGGGCTTACGAAGGCGACCCCCGCCGCGCGGACCGCGTCGACGTTGGATTCCAGGACGAAGGGATAGCCCGACAGGACGGGGCATGCCGACGCCGTGCCCCCGACAGAGGCGACACGCGGCGCGAACACGGTCTTGACGCCGCGCTCGATCAAGTCGTACAGGTGGCCGTGCGCCCGCTTCGCCGGATAGCACAGCGATTCGGAGGGGATGGTCTCGATCGCCTTGCCCCCGAACGCATCGCCGTCCTGATTGGACAGGACCACACGGAACCCGAGATGATCCAGGAAGGTGAACCAGAACGGATACAGGTCGTACATGTCCAGCGCGCGCATCACCCCGATCTCGCCGCGGGGCGCGTCCTCCAGCGGGCGCGGCTCGTACGAGAACAGGCGATGGTACCTCACCTCGAACAGGTTCGCCGGACGGCCATGAGCCGCACTCGCCTTCTCCTCCGACTCGGCACCCCGCTCGCAGCGGTTGCCGACGGTGAACGTGCGCGTCATGCCCTCGTCCTCGAACACCGTGCGGATGAGGGAGCAGGCGTTGGGGCAGTGAGGGCAGGTGAGGGTCTTTTGATGGAACGTGAGCGATTCGATCCGCTCACGCGGCAGCAGCGAGGAGACGTCCCCTTGCTTCGCACGCTCGCGCGCGAGCAGCGCCGCGCCGTAGGCTCCCATGTAGGGGGCGATGTCGGGGCGCACAACCTCACGTCCCGAGAGGATCTCGAACGCGCGCAGGACCGCATCGTTCATGAACGTGCCGCCCTGGACCATCACCGTTTTGCCCAGACGCGAGAGATCCTTCATCTTGAGAACCTTGTACAACGCGTTGCGGATGACCGAATACGCCAATCCCGCCGAGATGTCTCCCAGCGTCGCGCCTTCTTTCTGCGCATGGCGCACGCGCGACGTCATGAACACCGTGCAGCGCGTTCCCAGATCCACCGGACGCGGGGCGAACAGTGCGGATTCGAGGAAGCGGTCGAACCGGACGTTCATCGACCACGCCATGCCGGAGAGCAAGGCGCCGCAGCCGCTCGAGCACGCCTCGTTCAGCGCGACGTCGTCGATGTTGCCATTGCGAACGTAGAGGCATTTCATATCCTGCCCGCCGATGTCGAACACGAAGTCGACGTCGGGAACCAGCTGGGTCGCCGCCTTGACATGGGCGACCGTCTCAACCTCCCCCGAATCGAACGCATAGGCGGCCTTGAGGAAGCCCTCCCCGTACCCGGTGACCGTCGCATGGGCGAGCGTGCATGTGGGGGATCCATCGACGTAGCGCGGCATCTTCTTCCAAAGGTCGACTAGCATCTCCTGCGCCGCGTCGATCGCGTTGCCCGCCGAGCGCTTGTAATAGGTGCGCAGGATCTGGCCATCCTCGCCGATCAACGCGAACTTGATGGCTTCGGATCCGGAATCGACCCCCAGGAACACGCGGCCTTCGTACGATTGGAGGTCGGCGCGCGGCGCGCGAACGCGCCCGTGGCGCTTGGAGAACTCCTCATAGTCCTCCTTGGTCGCGAACAAAGGGGGCAGCCTCGTCAGATCGGCGTCTTTGTCCCACGTCATCGCGGCGACGCGCTCCCGCAGCTCGCCTATGGTCGCAACCGGACCGCCCTCCGATGCGATGGCGGCGCCCTGTGCCACGAACAGGTGGCCCTCGATCGGCGCGCGGAAGTTGGAGGCAGGCAGGCCGAGCCGCGCCTGGAACCGCTCGCGCAGCGACGAGAGGAAGTGCAGCGGCCCGCCGAGCAGGGCGACGACGCCCTCGATATGGCGCCCGCAGGCAAGTCCGGCGATGCACTGGACGGCAACCGCGTCCATCACCGATCCGGCAATGTCTTCTTTCGAGACGCCTTCGTTGATGAGCGGCCTCACGTCGGACTGCGCGAACACGGCGCAGCGCGAGGCGATGGGATGGATGGTCCTGCATCCATGGGCGTAATAGTTCAGCTTCTCGGCGTTGGCGTCCAGCATGCCGGCGATGGTGTCGATGAACCCACCCGTCCCTCCGGCGCAGGTGGAGTTCATCCTCAGCTCCTCGCCGCCGGTCAAAAAGAGGATTTTGGAGTCCTCGCCGCCGATCTCTATCGCCACGTCCGCGTCGGGGATGAAGCGCGCCAACGCCTCGCGGCAGGCGATGACCTCCTGCGTGAACGGAAGATCCAGCTCCAGCGCCAGCTGCATTCCCGCCGAACCCGTGACGCCTACGGTCATCGGCTCGTCGGGAAAGTAGACCTGGGCGTTTTTTAGAGTGTAGGAAACCGTCTCCTTTACGTTGGAGAGATGGCGCTCATACGAACTGTGGAGCAGGGTGCCCTCGTCATCCTGCACCACCAGCTTCACGGTTTTGGACCCGATGTCTATGCCCAAGTGCAGCATGCTTCCCCCTTCCCATCGGCATCATCCGTATTTGCGCCTCGCGCAGAGGCGCTCTGAACCGAAACGCTATTGCTCCCAGGGATACACGACCTTGTGGTGCGGTTGGGCATCACGACGCTTCTTCGCCTCGAGGGCGAGCTTTTTGATGTATTCCTTCTCTTCCTTCTTCTCGGCGATGTATTTCTGCTTCGCCGCATTGCGCATCTCTTCGGTGATGGGTTCGCCGCATTGCGGGCACTCGTCATCGAGCAGGTTGATATCCGCGCCGCAGCGAGCGCAGATGGAATGCTTGTCGTAGCACTTACCGCATCGCGAGCAATCCGTGCAGGCGAATGTCATAGCAGATCATCTCCTCAAAGAAACGGCAGGGCGAGCGTCGACGAACGTTCGCCGAGCTTCGCCCTGCCGCGTGTCGCACACGTTGCCGCCCTATGGCGGCACCGACCCGCCCGAAGGCGGGCCGGAAACTACCCGATCAGGGCCTAGCGGTAAACCGCCAGGTGGCCTTCGGTCTGATCGGCGAGCTCGTTGATCTTATCGAGCTCATCGACATGGAGCGCCTTGGAGATGCAGATGGCGGCGCAAGGAGCGTTGCCCTCCTCCTTCTCCAGGCAGTACGCGCACTTGTCCAGGCGGTACGGGTACGGCGACATGAACATCTCATGACGGCCGTCGACCACGTCGGGCTTGCCCAGGAAGCAGCGCATGTAGGTCTCGGTCACCGGCAGGTGATAGTAGTCTTGGCAGGCCAGCTGGCAGGCCGAGCAGCCCACGCAGTAGTCGAGCTCAACGAGCACTCCAATTTTCTTAGCCATGATCTAACCCCTTCTTCTGTAATCCAAACAACCGCTTCTCGTCTTATTCGCTGAACTTGGTGATCTTGCACAGCAGGCTGCGCATCGGAGCGGCGCCGAATCCGGGGTCGGAGCCTTCGGCACCCGTCAGGATGTTCGGGTTGCCCTTGTCCCAGCTGAAGCCAGGCAGGTTCAGCTCCTTGCAAGCATGCTTGTAGTTCGGACGGCACATGCTAGCAGCACCCTTGATGACGCCCTTGGAGATACGGGCCTTGGCCTGGATCTTGCCACGCGGGCTCTCGACCCACAGCCACTCGCCTTCGGAGATCTGACGCTCGCGAGCGTCTTCCTCGTTGAGCTCGATGTAGGGCCAGGGCTCCAGGATGCGCTGATGCGCGATGTTGGTCCAAGCGCTGTGATAGAACGCGTAGTCACGGGCGCCGGTGGTCAGGCACAGGTCGTATTCCTTATACAGCTCAGGCGTGCTGTAGGGGCTCTCATACGGCTCGCTGTAGCTCGGCAGCGGGGAGTCGTAACCGTAGGACGGCATCTGCTCGGAGAACACCTCGATGCGCATCGTCGGGGTCATGAACTTCACGAGGCCCTTCTCATGCTGCTTGGTGACGCGGTTCTCTCCGCCGTACTCGATGAAGTAGCCGATCTTGGCAGCTTCCTCGTAGTCGGTGATGGGCTCCTTGCCGTTGGGCTTCAGGTGGAACTCGTTCAGACGCCACAGCTGCATCTCCTCGGAGCTCTCCCACGGCCACAGATCGGGAGCGAAGCGCTTGCCCAGCTCGCGCTGGAAGTCCCAGTCGTCCCAGGCCTCGCCCGGAGGCAGGACGGCCTTCTGCGGAACGACGAACGGGCAGGGCTCGGGATAGAGTTCCTCATCGAACACGCCCACGCGCTCGGACCAGTGAGCAGCCGGCAGAACGATGTCGGCGATCTCGTTGCCCGGATGCATGAAGTAGTCCATGTCCACGTTCATCTCCAGGATGGGGCTCAGCAGCGCCTTGTGGATCTTGTTGGTGTCCTCGAAGCAGCCCAGCGGGTCGTTCGCGACGGAGATCATCGCCTTGACCGGCCACGGCTTGCCCGTCAGCATGGACTCCCACACGTCGTTGGGGATGTTGGCCTTGCCGTAAACCTGCGTGTACATCGGGTGCTTGTCGTAGCCCAGACGCAGCTTCTCGGGAACGCGGTCGTACGCCGTGATCTTGGGATCGAGCATGAACTCCCAGAAGGTGTTGAAGTAGATGCCGCCCTTGTCGTCGATCGGCGGATTGAGCAGCAGCTGCAGGATGGTGATGGCACGACCGGACTGCAGCGCGTTGGAGGTCATCATGCAGGCGCCCAGGTAAGCGGTCAGAAGCGACGGCTTGTCGTCGGTCGGGTTGGTGATGATGTCGAACATCTGAAGGATCTTCTCCTTCGGAGTCCACGTCACCGCGGAGACCTTCTCGGGAGTCCACTCGGCAACGATGCCCTTGTAGGTCTCCAGAGCGGTCTTGCAGACCTTCTTGGTGCCGTCCTTCAGGGTGAGCTCGTACTCGCCCATCAGCGCGGGCTCGACGCCCTCATGGTCGAACTGCTCGAACTCGGGAGCCCAGGAGGCCGGCTTGCCGGTCTTCTCGTCCCACACGATGTAGTGCTCGTCGTTGCCACCCTCGACGAGGTCGGCCTCGCGCATCATCATCATAGTGTCGGCGTCGATCAAGAACGGAGCGTTGGTCCACTTGCACAGCATGTCGTGGGCCTTCATGTACTTGCCGCTCTCGAACATCAGGTTGGTCAGGCCCATGGCCAGCGCGCCATCGGTGCCGGGACGCACGGGAACCCACAGGTCGGCCTTGGCGCCGATGTCGCGGAACACGGGGTCGACGACGACGACGTGAGCGCCGTTGCGCTTGGCGTCCATGATGCGCAGACCGGAGTACTGACGCGAACGGATGGGGTTGGTGCCCCACATCACGATCGAACCGGCGTTGCGGTAGTCGCACGCCTCATGAGGATGGAACATGCGGCCCCAGGTGACATGCGTCTGAGCCAGGTTGGGCAGCAGGCAGACATGGGTCGGCCACACCTTGCCGCCGCCGTTCCAGGAGTTGTTCAGACGATCCAGGAAGTGGTTGGAGCCACGGCCGGTGCCCTGGGAGATGATGATGGACTCGGGGCCGTACTCGTCGATGATCTTGCGCATCTTGGCTTCGATCAGATCGAGCGCCTCGTCCCACGTGATGCGCTCCCACTCGTCCTTGCCGCGGTTCTCGGTATGCGGCTCGTCGACGCTCCAGGTCTTGCGCTTCATGGGGTACTTCAGGCGATCGGGATGCGAGTGGATCTCCTGGGCGGAGAACGCCTTCACACACAAGATGCCGTCGTTCACCGGGTTGTTCTTGTCGCCTTCGACTCGCACGATCTCGTTGTCGTCGTTAACCGTGAGGATAACGCCGCATTTCGAGTGGCAGTCGAAGCACGTGGTGCGGACTTTTCTCTCCATGATCTACCTCCGTCTTTCTCTCTCGTCCTCGCCTTCCCGCTGCTCCTTCTTCCGGCGGCGGGGTCAGGCTTTATGCCACCGCTTGGATCCGATGCCGCAGGTGGATTCTCGAATCCAAGCGGTAAACAACCGATTGGGTGAGGCTTAGAACCTCTTGTCCTTGGTCTCGGGACCGAAGATCAGCACCAGCAGGCCGGGGATGATGACCATCGCGGCCGCGATGTACATCGTGGTGTAGGCGCCGAAGCTGGTCATGACGCCGGCCAGGACGACCGGGCCGACGATCGAGCCGAGGCGGCCCCACGAGGTGGCCAGGCCGTTGCCGGTGGTGCGGATGTTGGTGTCGTAGAGCTCGGGCGTGTACAGGGCGAGCATCATCGCGTTGAGGTACTTGCCGAACTGGTACAGGACGCCGAACACGATCAGCATCACGAGCGACGTGGAGGCGCCGTAGACGATGCCGAAGATCGAGGTGCACAGGCCGGCGATGAAGAAGGTCTTCTTGCGGCCGAGCTTCTTGGAGGCCCAGGTGCTGAAGAACCATGCCGGGATGCCGCCGAGGATGCCGATGGTGACGAAGCCGGTGGACGACACGACGTCGAAGCCCTTCTCCATGAGGATGGTGGTCAGCCACGTGGTCAGGCCGTAGTCGCTGAACATGCTGATGAACCAGATGAAGAAGCACAGGATGGTGACGCGCAGGTACTTCTTGGAGAACAGGTCCTTGAACGAAGCCTTCTCCTCGACGCGCGGGATCGCGACGACCTCGGGCAGGCTGCCGTGGTGCGCGATGGCCTCCTCCTCGAACTTGGTGCAGATGGCGTCGGCCTCGTCGTAGCGGCCCTTGGCCTCAAGCCACAGCGGGGACTCGGGCATCGTCTTGATGATGCCGATCACGAACAGGGCGGGCAGGGCCTCGGCCAGGTACACGCCGCGCCAGTCGAAGTGCGGGAGGATGAGCACCGTCATGACGCCCGCGACGGCGAAGCCGATGGGGGTCATGAGCTGGTACAGCGTCATGTACTTGGGGCGCTCGGCGCCGCACACGATCTCGGACAGGTAGCTCAGGGCCACCGGGAACTGGGCGCCCAGGCCCAGGCCGAGGATGAAGCGCATCGCGAACAGGTAGTAGATGTTGGGCGAGACGACCAGCGCGAAGCCGGCGATGCCCCACACGAACATCGAGAAGATGACCGTCTTGCGGCGGCCGATCTTGTCGGCGATGCGGCCCGCGGCGATTGCTCCGATGAACATGCCCAGGTAGCAGATCGACGAGTAGTAACCGCCGGTGGTCGCGTCCATGCCGAAGTACTCGCGGATGGTGGGCAGCAGGAAGCTCGTGCCGCCCAGGTCGATGGTCTCGGAGAACCAGCCCATCAGAACGAAGAAGATGATGAGCATGGTGTGCTTCGAGGTCGGGATACGGTTCATACGGTCGGCGATGGAATGGCGCTCGGCCGTTGCAGCAGTATCTGCCATGCTAATTCCCCCTTTTTGAAACTAGCTTTCCCCTATATGACGTCCGCCGGGTCGGTGGATAGATGCTCAGAGGCGGCGGAAAACCCCCCTCTCGTACATCCCCTTTTTCGCCTCTTGTAACACGATACGGACGATGGGTTTTGGGGTCGATCAACGGCCTGTTTAAGTGATTCAACAAAGTGCGGTTGCGGACTATTTCCCCAGGTCAATAATGCATTTTTGAAACGCCGTCGGATGCGCGGCAAAAAGGAAGGCGACCCTTTTCGACAAGGATCGCCTCCGCGAATCATCCCTCTGTTCAACTTGTTTTTCCATTAAAGAAGATCGAATGTTCCGGCGTAGCGGGCCTGCTCGCTTTCCTTCTTCACCTTATCCTTTATATAGGTGGTCACTTTTCCAACCCGCTCCGATGCCGCGTTCTCCTTGCTCATGATGAGTCCGAACTCCGTGTTGAAGAAGCCCTCGGTGGGTCGGGAGATGATCTGGTCGGGCATCGTCCTCAAGCCGTCGATGAGCTTGGGTCCGAACGACACAGCCTGGTATTCCAGAATCTGGATGACGATGATGTCGCGGGAATTCGTCACCGTCTTCACGTTGTCCTCGCGGATGAAGTCGTCGAGCGCATCTCCAAGCACCGAGTCCTTGTACCGTGCGACCGGATAGGGGTCGATGTCGGACGGCCGCACGACGTCGAGTTTCGCTAACGGCGAGAAGGTGGAGACCAGCGCCACCAGCGGCGAGACGAACAGCGGCTCGTACACCATCCCATTGGTTTCCACCATCTCGTCCAGCACGTCGCGGTATTTCGTGGTGGAGGGAAGGGATATGATGCCGAACGCCTCTTCGTTGTCGCGTGTGATGATATGCGGGACGATGCGGTAGAGGTTGGCTTCGTTCATCTTGATATTAAACGGGAACAGGCCCGGTTTCTGCAGATTCAAAAGGATTGCCAGATACTGCGACACACAGGGCGTCATCGTGATGCGGACGCGGTCCTGCACGCTTCCGACTTCGGCGAGGCGGTACTTCGTCAATGAGCCTTTCGCCTCTTCGTAGCAGCGCGTGACAGCGCGCACGTGGCGACCCAGCTCCTCGCCGGCGGGCGTGAGCGTCACGGAATTGTTCTGATAGGCGATCAGCGTGATGCCGAAATCCTTTTCGAGCTGATGGAGGGCGCGACTGAGCCCTTGCGGAGTCATGAAGAAGTTCGCCGCCGTTTTGGAGATGGACAGCGTTTCGGCGAAATCCTCAAAGTAGTACAGATACTCTATGTGCATGCAATCCCCCTTTCTTGCACGCGATGCATCTCGCAATGCCTGCGATGATGCGAATGCCCCCTTCGTTGAAGGCCGCGTTCGATCTTTGTTCTTCGGTTGCCAGGCCTTTTCTGCAAAAAGACGCGCACCATCCTCGGACAGCGCGCGCCTTTCCTTCGACGATATGTTCGAGCAAACTATGCGGTCGGCGGTTTCGGCGCGCCAGGAGCGCCAGGTGCCGACGGACCGCCGGGCTGACTGGGTGCTGCTGCGGCAGGGGCTGCGCCCTCAGCGGGCAACGGCTCCTTGCAGAACGGGCAAACGACCGGTCGGAAGTTGGGCGACACGATCTTCTTGCCACAAGAAGGGCAGATCAGCGGACCGGACGTCGTGTCGGGAGGCCTAAAGCACATGATGTTCCCCTTTCTTCCCCTCGAACGCGATCGCCGGGGGTCTCGTCTTGGTCTGAGAACTCATCCGGCAAAAAACGCTCACCGGACGTCTTCATCTTAGAAAACGAGATGAAAGGGAACAAACAACTAACCGTAGGCGCAGCGAAACCGTTTGTTGAATCCCGTCTGAAATGGGATCCTTCATCGCGCAGGCGCCTGTTGCTCTTATCGCGAAAGAAAAGGCGTCGGGGAAACTAGGCGGAGAAAGCCCCCCCCCCGATGCAGCTTTCGCATGGCAACCCCTATCCTCTAGTAGCGCAAACGACGGTTGATCGACGTGTTGTTTGTCCGAATAAGCATACCCTCCTTTCTGGGTAAGAATCTGCAGAACACGCCCACCGGCGCGCAGTTTCGGCGCGGTGGGTTTAGAGCGCCGACCTCTCGTGCACACCCAATTTCTGATAGATGTTGCGCACATGGGTGCGCACCGTGTTGATCTGGATGCCAAGCTCCTCCGAGATCTGCTTGCGCGTCTTCCCCTGCTTGAGCAGCTCGTACACCTGGAACTCCCGCTCGGAAAGAACCTCTCCGGGATCACCAGGCAGCGCTTCGGAGGATTCGGCGACGCTTGCCTTGCACAGGCCCTTTCGCTCGATGATCGTCTGCGCGAACTTGCGCGCGGTCTGACGGGTGTCGTTGAGCACCAGATTCTTATTGGAAGGATGGGCTGTCTCGAACAGAAGCGCGTCAAGATGGGGCGTCCCGTTCATGAACGGCAGCAGGTATCCCTCAGGCGCCGCACGGTCAAGCGCTTCGGCGAATACATCGAGCGCCTCTTCCCTGTCGCCGGCTGAGTAAAGAAGGCACGCCTTCAGGCGAAGGAGATCGACGAACAGGAGCGCCAGCTCCGCCCCCTCCGCGAGCGCCCCCGCACGATCCAGCACGCGCAACGCCTCGTCGAAGGCGGCTTGCGCCCAAAGAAGCTGGGTGTACGCCAACAGCTGTCGCACGCGGTAGTAGCTGTCCTCCTCCCGCGTCTGCATCCGCGCTTCCTCCAGCACCTCTTCCGCTTGGGCGTGTCTGCCGACCTCGACCAAGCTCGTCGCATACATCGTGAGGACGAGGAGGTTGATGCCTCTTGGCACGCTGTCGACCTGAAGCGTCTCGTACGCCTCCAGCAAGACATCGAGCGCCTCGTCTTTCTCCCCTCTGAAGAGGTGGAGCTGTGAGAGCATGACCTGCGCTTCAAGATATCCGTCGAGATTGGTGTGGGGGCCGAGCAGCTTGAGGGCCTTCTCCAGACACGTCGCAGACCGCGTATCATTGGCCCATTGCAAGTACGCGCGAGACAGCGTCACCTGCAAAAGCCCCACCGCCCACGAATCGTCCAGCTCCTCGTCGTTGCATGAGGACAGCGCTCGCATGGCGACGTTGGTGCAGGCGTCGAGCTTTCCCTGAGCGAAACGGATCCACGCGATCTCGTTAGCGCACAGCAGCTCGACCACGCGACGGCCCGATATCTCGGCGTTCACCTTCGCACGCATGAAATACTCGTAGGCTTCGTGATAGCGGCCCAACCGCTCAAGCGCCTCGCCCATGTTGTGCATGATGGTGCATCGCAAAAACAGCTGCGGCCCGCCCAGGTTGTCAAGCGAAGCGGAACCGAGCTCCAATGCGCTTTTATACTCTCCTGTGAAGACGAGCGTGCCGACCTTCACCGCTTGATAGACGCTGTTGCACCCCCGCAGCATGCTCGCATCTTCGTCGAACGCGCTCTCCTCGATGCGGGCGAGCCACATATGCGCGCGTTTCGTTTTGCCGGCGATGAAGCTCGCCCAGGCGTTCACCAAGAAGAAGAGGTACTCCTTCTCGCCGTGGGGATGCTCGAGCCCCTCGAACCACTGCGAGAACGTGGAGCTGTCAGCCGCCGTCAAAATAGGGTAGAGATGCTTGGTCACCAGGTCGAACACGCGGTCGTAGTCGCCCTGGGCGAGCGCCGTCTCGATGGCGAAGTCGTAATGACCGCACTTCTCATACCAGTCGACAGCCGCCTGGACGGCGGAGGAGATGGCCTCGGATGACTTCTCCATGAACATCATATGCCTCAGCGGACCGACGAACAGGGGATGGCACTCGAACCAGTTTTCCTCGGGCCGCTCGCCCAGCGGAGCGCCCAACAGGGGGACCGCCAGATTCGCCGCACGCAGCTCGCCGAGCGTCTTCACGCTTTGGCGGCAGCCGAACGCCTGCTCGAGCATCGCGCGGGTGAACCCTTTCACCGCGCAGATCTCCAACGCCAAAGTGCGGGCGTCTTCGCTAAGCTCCGGAAGGACCTCTTCGTTGAGATAGTCGATGAACCATTGGTCGTTACCGCATATCGCCCGCAGATCGATCCCCTGCCTGCTGCGATCCGCGCGCAGGAGGATCATGTGGACCCCCGCCGCCCAACCACGCGTGAGGTTGCGCAGCTCGCGCGCCTCTTTGGGAGAGAGCTTGAGCCCCCTCATGGAGGCAAGGGCGCGCACCTCCTGTTCGGTGAGGGCAAGGTCTTCGGGAAGGATCTCAGCGACGCGCTCTTCCAGACGGAGCCGCGACAGGGGGATCCTGCTCGAACGGGTCAGCGCGACGAGATGGACGTTTTCGGGAATGATGGAGGCGAATTGCTCCAGAGATCCCAGCACCGTCCCGTTCTTCACCTGCTCGAGATCGTTGATGATCCACAGCAACCTGACACCGGATCGCTCCAGCCCTTCGGCCAGCTCCTCCAACCACGAATCGCTGCCGATATCCAGCGCGGCACCGTTGGCGCCCTCGTCAGGAAAAGCCCCTTCAAGAAGATCCTCTCTTAGGGAGGCGACCATCGACGACCAGAACGAGCCCAGATCGGCATCCGCTGGAGTCACCGTGAACCAGGCCGCCTCGCCATCGGAGCGGGCCTCCCAATCGCGCGCGAAGGCGGCGGTTTGCGTGACCTTGCCCGATCCGCGCGCGCCCAGCACCACCAGCAGGGGTTTGCGGACCCCCTTCTCGATCAGCGCTTGTATTCGAGGGATGCGCATGCCCTCCCGCATCAAGAAACCCCGCGCTCCCCGCTGGGAAGATGCGCGTCCTCTATGAAATCGACGTGCATCCACGGCGGCGATCACTCCTCGACGAACGTTGCGTGCTCCATAAGCCATTCGGTCGCGAGGCGATGCTCGGTCATCTCGCGAATAGCCTGCTGCTGCTCGGCGGACAAACCCTCGAACGGCATGTTCAAGGAGAGACCGTTATCCAAAGCGACGTCGTCGGCGGTCTTTTGCAGATCGTCCTTCGTCACCTCGAACCCCTGATCACGGAACAGGCTTTCCAGCGCGAGGTTCTCGCGCAGCGTGTGCGACGCCTCCTCCTTCATCTCCTCCACGACCTGGCTCTCGGTGAGGCCGAGGAAGCCGCAATACTCCGTGAACTGGATGTTCTGCTGGAGAAGCTCGGTTTTGAACGCTTCGAGCATGCGATGGGCCTGCGCATTGAGCAGCGTTTCGGGGATATCCTCGACGAGGAGGTCGGCAAGCGCACGACGCGCTTCACGCTCTTTTTCAGCATCGCGCTCACCCTCGTGCTCCATCGCGACGCGCTTGCGCAGCACCTGCCTGAACTCGGCCAGATCCGCGTACTTGAATTGACGGGCGAACTCGTCGTCGATGTCGGGAAGCGTCACCCTGGTGGCGTCCTCCACCGTCACCTTGAAACACGCCGTTTTGCCGGCGATGTCCGCGTTATCGAAATCCTGGGGGATGACGAATTCGATCGTTTTGGTCTCTCCCGCCTTCATGCCACGAAGACCGTCTTCAAAGCCCTCGGGCAAGTGGCCAGATCCCAGCTGATACGCGTATCCGTCCGCGGTGTCACCCTCGTACCCCTCGCCGTCGATGGTGCTCGTGAACGATATCTTGGCGATGTCGATGCCGTCGAGAGGTTCTTTGGAATGACGGGAGAGATCGGCCGAGCGCTGGCGGATCTCCTCCAGCTTGGCGTCGACCTCATCATCGGTGACGTCCGAAGCCGCGGAGATGCGCACGATCAGATCGGCATAGTCGCGAAGCGTGCACTCGGGAACAACATCGGCGTTGAACGAGAACGCGAACTCCTTGCCGCGCTCCGCAACCTTGTCGATATTCACCTTGGGATTCTGAGTCAGCCTCAGCCCGTTTTCCTCCACGGCCTGCTTCGACGCCTTTTCGGTTATCGCACGGGTGGCGCGTGTCGCCACCGCCTCGCGCACGGCGCGCTCGGGATCGTCACCCAGCTGCTTCTCCCCGAGTGGGCGCTGCTTCAGCAGGTCGACGTCTTTCTGAGCCGTCTCAAACGCCGCATCCACCTCTTCGGCGGAGACGACGGCTTCGATGTGAACGGTGGTGGCATCCACCTTGGTGAGTTGGCAGCTGGTCATCGGAATCCCCCTTTATGCCTCGCGGACCGTTTTATGATGCCTTCCGAAATTTCCCGACCCGTCGAACACCGCATCGATCGACAGCGCCTTTGCGGGACATGCGTTCACGCACCTCCTGCAGTTGTGGCACATATCCCGATGCACGACGGGCTTTCCCTCGTCGGAAAACTCGATGGCTCCCGCCAAGCACACGCGCACGCACTCGCCGCACAGCCGGCAACGCGCCTCATCGACCTTCGGAAAGAACGTGATATGGCGGATGTAGTCGGCGGAAGACATGTTCTCCGTTATCTCCTTGCAAATGGATGGGCCTTTCCCCTTGCTTGGAAAGACCCATCCGGATGAGAGAGCTTTACGAGCCCCGCCGCATCGCCTTCCCCTTTGGTGTGCGACGGGGCCATCCGGCGGCTGAGGGGGCCGCCGGATGTCGGCAGATCAGGCTATTCGGTGATAGCCCACTCCATAGGCGTATCCGGGCAGGTGCCCCACTCGGGACCGTACGGTCCGTAGTTGTCCTCGCGCACCGGACCGATCGGGGTGAGGCCGCGCTCCGCAGGCGGGATGTACGGCGGGATCTCGTCTTCGATCGGCGTGGTGGGCACGATGTGCTCGCTGGGGAACGCCTCGTCGCAACGGTAGACCTTTACCAAGAAGCCGCGGGTGTACCAGCAACCGCATGCCGGATCCTGGGTCTCGATGTCGGCATTGGTGAGCACGTTGGCGTTGGACTCCCACACGCCGCCCAGCCAAGGCTCCTTCATGGGCAGCTCGGGGAACCACCAGCTGGCCTGCACCGTGATGGTGTCCAGATCGATGGAGGTGGTCAGCTTCGCCTTCTGGCGGATACGGCCGCGCTTGTTCTCGATCCAGCACCAGTCGCCATCGCGGATGCCCAGATCCTGGGCGGTGCGGCGGTTGATGGTGAACGTGGGCCACGGCCACATCTCGCGGGTGCCCAGGCCCAGCTGACGGAACTCGGAGTGGTACATCGGGATGAAGCGGCCGCCCGTGGTGCAGGTGATCGGGTATTCTTTGGCCATCTCGGGATCGCTCAGCTTGGTCTCGGGAAGCTCGCGATAATGCGGGACGGGATCGTAGCCGCACTCCTGGATGATGGAGGAGAAGATCTCCATGCGGCGGGAGCGGGTCGCGAAGCCGCGGTACTGACCGTTGGGCAGGATCTCCTCATGCTTGTTGAAGCGCATCTCGGAGAACAGGGCGCCTTCCTCGATGGCCTCCTCGTACGTCAGGCCGCAACGGGCGACGCGGTACTCGATGGAGTCCTCGTAGGTCGGCCACGGCCAGTACTCCTCCTGGCCCAGACGGATGCCCAAGCCGCGGAAGAAGTCGTAGTCCACATGGCGCTCGCCCTCGGGAACGACGGCGCGGTCGCCCAGAACCATGTAGTCGGAAGCATCCTCGCTGGTGGTGCAGGTGGGGCGCTCCATCCAGTCGGCCGCGGGCATGACGTAGTCCGCCAACGCCGCCGTCGGGGTGATCCAGTAGTCCACGACGACCAGCAGGTCGAGGTTCTTGAGGCCCTCGTACACCATGTGGGTGTCGCCCATCCACAGCATCGGGTTGGAGCTCCAAGCGATGAGCGCCTTGACCGGATACGGTTTGCCCGTGCTCATCGCGCGGAAGCCGATGGGCGCGCTGGCGAGCAGCTGATGCACCATCGGGCGCGGAATGCGCCACATCTTCTGGAAGCACTCGTCGATGAGCTCGAATCCCTGCCAGCCGACCAGGCGGGTGACGTCGCCGCCCAGCAGCTTCTGACGGGTCTCGGGCTTGACCATATGCGAGAGCTCCATCTCGGACTCGCGCAGCGGGAACATGCCGTTCTTCATGATCGGGCCGGGCTCGCCGACATACTCGCCGCCGAGGACGTCAACGTTGCCGGTGATGGCGCGCAGCAGCGTCTTGGCGATCGCGCAGCCGGTGGCGTTGTAGCCGACCTGGTCGCCGCCGCCGATACCCCAGATGATGACGCCGGGGCGGTTGTTGGCGTAGCACTGCGCCGCCTCGCGGATCTTGCGGGCCGGAGCGCCGGAAATCTCGGATGCCCACTCGGGGGTGCACTCGCGCACGTTGTTCCAGATCTCCTGCATCGCGGTGCGGACCTTGACCTGCTTGCCATCCAGCAGCGTGATGGTGTGATCCTCGGGAGTCCACAGCTCGTTGGCAACGTCCTCGCGAGCGTAACGGCATTCATCGGAAAGCCAAACGACGGGCTCGCCGGCGGTCTCGTCCCAGCCGACGAAGTCCTCGAAGCGGGCGTCAGCGGAGATCTGATTGCCGCGGATGAGCTGTTTGGACTCTGCGTCGATGAGGAACGCCGCATTGGTCCAGTTCTTCAGGAACGCCTCGTCGTAGAGGCCGTCGGCCAGGATCGTTTCGATCCAGGCGAGCATGATGGCAAGGTCGGAGCCGGGACGCGGCTGGATCCAGTAATCGCAGTGACGCGTCATCTCGATGCCCTCGGGGTCGACCACGATCAGACGAGGACGCACGGGCTTGGCCAGCACCTGCTCGTACAGACGCCACGCCGGGCCCTTCGGTCCGTACTTCTGGTTGGGGTTGATGCCCCACAGCACGATGCAGTCGGAGTAGAAGATGGTCGGCGGCAGCGAGAGCTCGATCTGGAAGCCGCAGATTGCCATGTTGATAGCGTAGATCCAGCACCAGCAAATCTGACCGGGATCCAGCAGGTTGCAGGGATTGCCGAACAGATTCGTGAAGCGGCTGCGGGCCCACAGATGGCCGGAGCGGTAGGTGCCCTCGGCGATCGCCAGGGTCTCGGCGCCGTATTCCTTCCTCAGCGCGTCGAGGCGCTCCGCGATCTCGTCAAGCGCCTGCTCGTAGGGGATCTGCTCCCACTCGCCGGAGCCTCGCTCGCCCACGCGCTTGAGAGCGTAGTTCACGCGATCCTTGTGGTAGTGGAACTTGATCATGCGCTCGCCATGCTCGCCCACGCGCTCGCACATGACCGTGTCCTGCTCCTCGTTGGGGCGGATCTCGTTGATCGTGCCGTCGGGGTTGACGCCGACCAGCATGCCGCAGTTGCAGTGGCAGCCCCAGCAACGGGACTTGACCCACATCACGCCGTTCTCGTCAACGTCACGGTTCTTGTACATCTTGATGTGCAGACCGTCGCTGCGCGTTCCGCGCCTTCCAAGCTTCAGAGGCTTGCCTTCTTCGTTTTCAGCCATTCGTTTCCCCTTCTCTCGTCAACTCGCGGATGGTCGCCTGGAGCGCACTCGTCTGCTCCGCGCCCATTCCACCTCGATAACAGCATCGTTTGTTTTCCCTTACTTGAATATCACCCCCCGGGGTTACTCCGCCTCTTACATTCGATTGAGCCGTTTAAACGAATCGTTGTTTGCTTCCTGTCAGCTCAAGGAAAGTGCGGCGCCATGAGGGAAATGCCATGAAAGCTGAGTTCGGGGGATGCTTTCTTTCGGCAACGATGACGCCGCACGATCCCTCAGAGGGATTGGCTGGATGCAGCCGGTTAGAATCTCTTGTCCTTGGTTTCCGGTCCGAAGATAAACACCAACAGGCCGGGGATGATGACCATCGCGGCGGCGATGTACATCGTGGTGTACACGCCGAAGCTGGTCATGATGCCTGCCAGGATGACGGGGCCGACGATCGAGCCGAGGCGGCCCCACGAGGTGGCCAGGCCGTTGCCGGTGGTGCGGATGTTGGTGTCGTAGAGCTCGGGCGTGTACAGAGCCAGGCACATGGCGTTAGCGTACTTGCCGAATTGGTACATGATGCCGAAGATGATCAACATCACGAGCGACGTTGAGGCACCGTAGATGATGCCGAACACGGAGGTGATGATGCCGGCGATCAGGAACGTCCAACGGCGTCCCAACTTCTTGGCGGCCCATGACACGAAGAACCACGCCGGGATACCACCGAAGATGCCGATGGTGACGAAGCCTACCGAGGACACGATGTCGAAGCCCTTCTCCATGAGGATGGTGGTCAACCACGTGGTCAGGCCGTAGTCGCTGAACATGCTGATGAACCAGATGAAGAAGCACAGGATGGTGACGCGCAGGTACTTCTTGGAGAACAGGTCCTTGAACGAAGCCTTCTCCTCGACGCGCGGGATCGCGACGACCTCGGGCAGGCTGCCGTGGTGCGCGATGGCCTCCTCCTCGAACTTGGTGCAGATGGCGTTGGCGGTATCGTAGTCGCCTTTCGCCTCAAGCCACAGGGGGGATTCGGGGCACACTTTGATGATTCCGATGATGAACAGCGCCGGCAGGGCCTCGGCCAGGTACACGCCGCGCCAATCGAAGTGCGGAAGGATGAGCACGGTCATGACGCCGGCGACGGCGAAGCCAACAGGGGCCATGAGCTGATACAGCGTCATGAAGCGCGGGCGATCGGCGCCCGAGACGATCTCGGACATGTAGCTCAGGGCCACCGGGAACTGGGCCCCCAGACCCAGACCGAGGATGAAGCGCATCGCGAACAGGTAGTAGATGTTGGGCGAGACGACCAGCGCGAAGCCGGCGATGCCCCAGATCGCCATGCAGATGACCATGGTTTTCTTTCGGCCGATCTTGTCAGCGATACGGCCCGCGACGATTGCTCCGATGAACATGCCCAGATAGCAGATCGACGAGTAGTAGCCGCCGGTAGTAGCATCCATGCCGAAGTACTCGCGGATGGTGGGCAGCAGATAGCTCGTGCCACCCAAGTCGATGCATTCAGCGAACCAGCTCATGAGCACGAAGAAGATGATGAGCGTGGTGTGCTTAGACGTTGGAATGCGGTTCATGCGATCAGCGATGGAATGCTTCTCCGCAGCGCCCCCTCCCGCACTCGTCGGATTGACGTTAGCCGTTGCAGTCATTGGTTCCCCTTCCTTACGCGATTGCGCAAGAGGAGCGTCGCACTGCGCGCATCACACGGCCCCCTCTTGCTCCTTGGAAAGAGGATGCCGTCTTCTCCGAGCAGACAGAATCGCCCCCTGGGGTTACGTATGAGCACCGTCTCGAAGCGAAACGGAGGGCGGGGGGTTACTCTCCCGACCTTAAGGGGATTAGAGCGGCCCGCTACGCCCCCGGTCGCACCAGGCCGCCTTCGTAGGCGGCGATCACCAGGCCGGCGCGGTCGTGGGCGTCGAGTTTCTGCATGATGCGGGCCAGATGCGTCTTCACGGTTGCCGGCGAGATCACCAGATGGGCGGCGATCTCGTCGTTGGAGAGGCCGCGGGCGACCAGGATGAGGATCTCGCGTTCGCGGTCGGTGAGTGCCTCGAGCCCGCCCGCGGCGGCGGGACGCGCGTACGGTCGCGAGGCGGCGAACGTTTCCACCAGGCGCTTCATGACGGACGGCTGGATGAGCGCGTCGCCTTGCGCCACGATGCGCACGGCATCGACGATGTCGTCGGGCTCCGCGTCTTTCAGCAGGAAGCCGCTCGCGCCCGCGGCCAGGGCGTCGTAGACGTACTCGTCCAGGTCGAACGTCGTCAGGATGAGGACGTGGGTATGGGGCAGCTTGGGGTTCGCCTTGATGTCGCGGGTGGCGGCGATGCCGTTCATGCGCGGCATGCGGATGTCCATCAGCACCACGTCGGGCGCGAGCCGCTGCGCCAGCTCGACTGCCTCGAGCCCGTCGCGCGCCTCCCCCACCACGTCGATGCCATCGTAGGAAAGCAGGATCAGCCTGAAACCGCTGCGCACCAGATCCTGATCGTCGGCGATTAGGACGCGCAGGGGCCTCTCGTCGTTAGCCGCCATAGGGCACCTCCTGTTCCGAGCCCTTCGCGGCAAACGGCACGCGCGCGTGCACGGCGAAGCCGCCTTCGGGGAGATCTCCCGCCTCGAGGCTTCCGCCCAGGAGGCGCGCGCGCTCCGCCATGCCGAGGATGCCGTTGCCCGCGCCATCCGCCGCCCGGGGACGGAGCCCTTCCTGCAACGCGCTGCCGCAGCCCCGCCCGTCATCGGAGACGACCAGGTCGGCGACGGCTCCGACGGAGGACAGCCTTATCATCGCCCGCGACGCCCCGGTATGCTTGACGATGTTGGTCGCCGCCTCGCGCGCGATGGCGAACAGCGCCAGATCGACGTGCGCCGGCACGTGGGCGCGGTCGTAGGCGGCATCTTCGACGAGGCATGCCACGCCCGCCCGCTGAAGGTAGTCGGCGATGTCTGAGAACCGGTCGGTGCCCGCCGCCGGCGCCGTCTCCGCCGGAGCGTCGCCATGACGCAGCACGCCGATCATGCCGCGGATGTCGTCGAGCGCGCTTTTGGCGGTGTTGCGCGCTGCGGCGATCGCCTCCTTCGCCGCCTCGGGATCACGATCGATAAGGCGTTCCGCGGCGGCGGTCTGAACGCTCACCGCCGAAAGGGAATGCGCCGTGATGTCGTGAACCTCGCGCGCGATGCGCACGCGCTCCTCCTCGACGCGCCGGGCGGCCTCCTCCTCGCGTGTGCGCTCCGCCTCCGCGGCGCGGCGTTCGGTCTCGGCCACATACGCCTGATGCGCGCGAAAGCCGTAGCCTGCCGCCGTCGCCGCCGCGATCAGTCCCAGATTCTGCACCTGCATGAAAAACGCCAGCGCGGGCGTGACCGACGATCCGGGGAACAGGAGGAATCCCAGCATCGCCAGCACCGCGGCGACCACCGCTTCGCCAAGCGAGCGTTCGGACGCGAGGGTGAACAGCGCCACCAGAAGACCCACCGGGGACAGCGCCACACCCGCGTACACGTTCTGCAGCGCGAAGTGCGCGACCAGCACGAACACCGCGACCGGCCAGGGAAACACACGCCGTACCGCCAGTGGAAACGTGGTGAGCGCGAGCGCGACGAACACGCCGAACTCGGGGACGATGTTCACGAGCCCCAGGTATTGGCGCAGCGCGAGATCGGGGAAGATGATCGACGACACCGTCAGCATCAGCTGCACGCACGCCACCACGAAGGCGGCCAGCGCCACGACGACGTCGATGGCCCAGTCCTTCGAGCTCATGCTACGGCTGCTTTTGAGGAAGTCTTCCATGCCCCCATGGTATACGATGCGCGGCGCGGCATGCCATACCGCAGATGAGGTATTCCGGATTCGCAATCCGCCATCTGGCGGCACCCGCGACCCAATCTCCGACAACTTACTGCTGCCTTATAAAGTTTATAGAACCCGGATCCTCGACCGATTTGAGGAATTGAGGGGTAGTTTATTCCGCAAATCGGTCGAGGATCCGACGCGAAACGCCCTTATTCGTAAAACGCCGTGCGAGGGAACGGAGGCTCGAGCGCGCGCTTGAACGCGTAGGCGCGGGCGCGGCGCAGCACATCGTCGACCAGCGCGCGCTCATGGCCGCGCGCTGCCACGGCCTCCGCATCCATCCCGTGCTCGAAATGCGCTTCCAGGATGTCGTCGAGTTCGGCGTAGTCGACGCCCAGGCTGCGCTCGTCCTGCTGATCGGGCGCGAGCTCGGCGCTGGGGGGCTTGACCAGCACATGCTCCGGGATGGGCGGCACCTCGCCCCGCTCCGCCGCGCTCTCGTTGCGCCAGCGGGACAACGCGAAGACGTCGGTTTTGTAAATGCCGCCGATCGGCGCGAACGCGCCGGCGGTGTCTCCGTAGAGCGTGGAGTAGCCCATCATCGCCTCGCTCTTGTTGCCGGTGTTGACCAGCATCCAGCCATGGGCGTTGGACAGCGCCATCAGGCACACCATGCGGCAGCGCGCCTGGGTGTTCTCGGAAGCAAGCCCCGACAGCCGCCCTCCGCATGCGTCGGCGAGCACCGAGGCGAACGCCTCATAGGGCTCTTTGATCGAGACGGTGCGCGTCTTGATGCCCAGGTTGCGCGCCAGCTCCTCGGCGTCGGTGACGGAGTGGTCGGTGGAATACGGGCCCGGCAGCAGCACGCCGTGCACGTGATCGGCTCCGAACGCATCGACGCACATCGCGGCGACCAGGCTCGAATCGATGCCGCCCGATAGCCCGATGACGACATCGGCGAATCCCGCGTTTCGGGCATACTCCTTCAGCGCGTCCGCGCACGCCGCGTATTTCTGCGAAGCATCCATCATGCTCCCCTTTCGTCCCGGAACACAGTATGCCCGTCTTCCTTTGCCGAAAGGTTACTGGATGGCGCGGATCTTGTCCGCCAGCCAGCCGGCCCACTCCGGTACGCCGTCGCCCTTGGTGGCGGCGATGGGGAAGATCGGGGCGGCGGGATTGAGCTGCTTGACCGACGATTCGAACGCCTCGCGGTCGAAATTGAACACGGGCATCGTGTCGACCTTGTTCAGGATGACCGCTTGGGACGCCTGGAACACGCCGGGGTACTTGAGCGGCTTGTCGTCGCCCTCGGGCACCGACAGGATCATCACCTTGATGTTCTCGCCCAGATCGAAGTCGGTGGGGCACACCAGGTTGCCCACGTTCTCGATGATGATCAGGTCGAGGCGTTCCAGATCGAGCACGTCGACCGCGCGCTTGATCATCGCGCTTTCCAGATGGCAGGCGCCGCCGGTGTTGATCTGGACGGCGGCGGTGCCCTGCGCCTTGATCTTCTCGGCGTCCACGCTGCTGGCGATGTCGCCTTCGATGACGGCGATGTTGAACTCGTCGCGCAGCGCGTCGATGGTCGCCAGGATCGTCGAGGTCTTTCCCGAGCCGGGGCTGGCGAGCAGATCGACCACGTAGACGTGGTTCTCGGCGAAACGCGCGCGCAGCTCCGCCGCGATGGAGTCGTTCTTCTGCAGGATCGGCTGCTTCATGTCTATCTTCATGCGGATTCCTCCTCGTCGTCGGGAATGTCAACCTCGATGGAATCGATCTGCAGCTCGCGCCCGGCAAGAAGCTCGGTGGCGAAGCTGTCGCATTCGGGGCAGAACATATGGAAGCGATCGTGCTCGAACTCCGCCCCGCATTCCAGGCAGCGGCTCTTCGGCTTGATCATGTTGATGGTCAGTTCGGCGTCGCGCACGAACGGGTCGTCCTCGGTCAGCGCCTCGAACGCGAACTCGAGCGCGTCCTGAATGCACTCGGTCATCTCGCCCACGGACAGCGTGACCTTCAGCACTTTGTCGGCACCGGCGTCATGCGCCGACTTGGTGACCGCGTCCATCACGCCGGTCATGATGCCCAGCTCATGCATGGCGGGCCCTCCCTTCTGTTCCGCACCATAATAGAGCAAGCGCCGCCCGCCCGATCGCGAGACCAGGCGGGCGGCGCGCCGACGCAGACGCTGTACGGCGATTCGCCTTCGGATGCAGATCCGCGGCCGTTGGACGACGTTGAGAACGCCTCGGCAGGGGAAAGCAGCGAACGGAACCGGGAGCGCGTTCCGACTATGTCCGAAAACCCCAGGTCGGGAAGTCGACTTGAAGGCGACGGATCGGGCACCTGCGCTCCAAGGCGCCGCCGAGAGCAGGGTTCAGGTCGTCCAGCGGGCAAAAACCCGCATCGCAACCCCCTTTCCGGATCAGTAGGCAGCGTGCGCTACGCCATCATCTCTGCTTCGTAGTCTTGCTCGACGATCGCGTTCACCAGCACGTCGTCGGCGACGTCGGCGGACAGTTTGACGGTCGCCTTCTCGCCTTCCAGATCGACGATCGCCTCCTCGACGCCGTCGATGGCCTCGAGCGTCTTCTTGACGCGTGCCACGCAGTGCTGGCACATCATTCCGCCCACATGCAGGGTCTTCTCCATGATGATCTCCTTTTCGCCTTGACTTTTCCCTTCATCGCCGGCGATGCCGACGCTGATGCCATCTTGAGAGGGCGGCTCCTCCGCGACCCTGACCTCGATCCCGCGCACCTGCATCGTCGCCGGATCGGATCCCTCCGCGAGTTCCGGAATCGCCGCGGGCTTCCACGTGCGAAGACGCAGCGCGTTGCTCACGACGCACACCGAGCTCAGCGACATGGCCGCCGCCGCGATCATCGGGTTGAGGTTGAGCCCGATCCCCGACAGCACGCCTGCCGCCACCGGGATGCAGATCGCGTTGTAGAACAGCGCCCAGAACAGGTTCTGCTTGATGTTGCGCATCGTCGCGCGCGACAAGCCGATCGCGGCCGGAACATCCGCCAGATCGCTGTGCATGAGCACGATATCCGCGCTCTCGATGGCGATGTCGGTGCCCGCGCCGATCGCGATGCCCACATCCGCGCGCGCCAACGCCGGCGCATCGTTGATGCCGTCTCCGACCATGGCGACGCGTCCCTGCTGCGCCATGTCGCGGATGACACGCTCCTTGCCGTCGGGCTTGACACCGGCGATCACGCGGCCAACGCCCACCTGCCGCTGGATGGCGGCGGCGGTGCGCTCGTTGTCGCCGGTGAGCATGACAGTGTCGATGCCCATGCGGCCCAGCTCGGCGATGGCGTCGGCGCTGGTGGGCTTGACCACGTCGGCGACCGCGATGATGCCGGCCAAGCGACCTGCGTACGCGAAGTACAGCACCGTCTTCCCATCGTCGGCCATACGCGCCGCGGATTCGGCAGCCGCCGAAACGTCGACGCCGCGCTCGGCCATCATCCGCGCGTTGCCTGCAAGGCATGCGACGGCGCCGACCTTCCCCTCGATGCCGCCTCCCGGCACCTGGGCGAAACCCTCGATGTCCTGGGCCGTCGCGCCCGCCGCGTCCGCATACGCGACGATCGCCTGCGCGAGCGGATGCTCGCTTTTCCGCTCGAGGCTGAGGGCGAGCCCGACCAGATCGCTTGCTTTGCAGCCGAATGCTACCACGTCGGTGACCTGCGGCTCTCCTTTGGTGATGGTGCCCGTCTTGTCGAAGACCACGGTCTTCACCGCGCATGCGGTCTCCAGCGCCTCGGCGGATTTCACCAGGATGCCGCTCGTCGCGCCGCGACCCGTCCCCACCATGATGGCGGTCGGCGTCGCCAGCCCCAGCGCGCAGGGGCAGCTGATCACCAGGACGCTGATGGCGTGGTTCACGGCCTCGGCGATCGTGCCGCCGATCGCCAGCCAGACGACGAACGTGACCAGAGCGATGGCGATCACCACCGGGACGAACACGCCGGATATCCTGTCCGCCATCTTCTCGATGGGGGCTTTGGAGCTCGTCGCCTCGTCCACCAGGCGGATGATGCCCGCCAACGCCGTGTCGGCGCCGACGCGCTCGGCGCGCATGGCGAACCATCCCGTGCGGTTGATCGTCGCCCCCGTGACCGGATCCCCGACGGCCTTCACGACGGGAACGCTCTCGCCCGTGATCACGGACTCGTCGACCGTCCCTTCGCCTTCGACCACCGTGCCATCGGCGGGAACCCCTTCGCCCGCCTTCACGACCAGGATGTCCCCGGGGCGCACCTGCTCGGCCGCAACCTCCTCCTCGGATCCGTCAGCGCGTCGGCGCGTCGCGGTCTTGGGCGACAGGTCCATCAGCTTGGAGATGGCATCGGTCGTCTTGCCCTTCGCGCGCGCCTCGAAATACTTCCCCAACGTGATGAGCGTGAGGATCATCGCGGCAGATTCGAAGTACAGATCCATCGCCGCCGCGTGCGCACCGGACAGATCGCCCGTCCCCAACGCCGCGCCGATGCGGTAGATCGCGGCGATGCCGTACACCGTGGAGGCCGTGGAACCCAGCGCGATGAGCGAATCCATGTTGGGGCCGCCGTGGGCGAGGGTCGTGAAGCCCACGCGGAAGAACTTGAAGTTGACGAAGATCACCGGCAACAGCAGCAGGAACTGGGTGAACGCGAAGATCAGCGTGTTCTCGTCGCCGAGGAACACCGCGGGCAGCGGCCAGCCGAACATATGACCCATCGACAGGTAGAACAACGGGATGGTGAAGACGAACGAGACGATGAGGCGCATGCGCACCTGCCTCGCCTCCTTGGCCGCCGCCTCCTGACGTGCGTTTCCGCCTGACGCAAGCGGGGTCGATCCGCCCGCCGGCGCGGTGGCAGTCGAAACGTCCTCCTCACGAGGGGAGGCGCCGTAGCCCGCCTTCTTGACCGCGGCGCAGATCGCGACGACTGTGGCTGGATTGCCGTCGTATTCGACCTCCATCGAGTTCTTCAGCAGGTTGACCGTCGCCCGCTCGACGCCCTCCACCTTGTTGGAGGCCTTCTCCACACGCGCCGAGCATGCGGCGCAGGTCATACCCGTCACATCGAATGTCTGCTTCATCTCCGCCTCCTAGCGGGCGAACCGCTTGATGAGCTGCATCGCCTCATCGACGATCTCGGTGTTGCCGCGCTGGATCTGCTCGACCACGCAGGTCTCCAGATGATCCTGCAGCATCAGCGCCGAGACGTTGTGGATGGCGCTTTCGGCCGCCGCGAGCTGCATGAGCACATCGCCGCAGTAGCGGTTGTCGTCGAGCATATCCTTCACGCCGTTCAGCTGCCCGATGGCTCGGTTGAGGCGTTTTTTCAAATCCGCCTGGAACGGCGCCGAACGCGGGGTCTCCTTGTGGTGGCATTCGCACTTGCTGCACTCGGTCATACTCCCAATCCTTTCGTTATACCCCTGGGGGGTATGCTATTTTCAGTTCAGGAGTATATACCCCCTGGGGGTATTGTCAAGAAGCGCTTCGGTCGGATGGACGGCAGGGAAGCCTCTGAGCCTCGTACCCTCCCCCTGCGGAAATCTGAATCCGACATCAGGTTTCCTACTGTTTATCTAGAAATTGTGGATTAGATGAAAAGTTGCGCAACTTTTTCTGGAACGAATAACTTCCGTATACCTCTTATACGGAAAACTACCGTATATTTCCCCACATGAGTGAACGTATCGAAATAGAATTTGGCAGCCGCGTCCGCAAACTGCGCGAAGAGGCCGGGCTCTCCTCCCGCGAGTTCGCGTTGATGATCGGGCGGAGCAAAGCCTATATCATCCAGCTCGAGAACGGGCATCGAAACGTTTCGCTCGACACCATCGAGCGCATCGCGGCCGGACTGGGCATCAGCCTCACCGACCTGTTCAAGAACCTCGACACGCATGTCGAGGTCAGCGCCATCGATCGAAGCACCCCCCCCCGTCGGCGATGATCGGTTCGTAAACGAGATCCTCCCGACACCTCCCCTCGACAACGCATTATCCCTGTGACGCATAGCGCGCTGTAGCACGGCTGCTCACGCTTGCGATACCACCCGTGTTTGCCGTGAAACACCTTCCGTCGCGTGCCTTTTCAACGATTTCCCTACCGGAAACCGCCGCGCAATGAAGCCGAAACCCACACGCGGCACACTCCACTCTATATTCCAGCCAATTGCCGTAAATTGACGAGTGGGTAGTGCGTGCTTTAGCGCAACAGCGTAAAATGCGCGGCAACCAGATCATGGCGGTTTCCCGCACAGGGGGGCGCATCGACATCCGTAGCCGATGCGCAGCGCGTGGAACCGCCGCTACGAAGGAGGGGCTTATGCAGATCATCGACTCCCAGGTCTACACGTTCTCCAAGGACAACGAACCCTGCGCCACCGCCGCGCCGGGCGACCTGCTGCTGTTCAAAACGCTCGACTGCTTCTCGAACCGCATACCCGACGAATCGGTGACCATGGCGGATCTGGACTACACCTACGGATTCGCCAACCCCGCCGCCGGCCCGGTCTTCATCGAGGGAGCCGAGCCCGGCGATGTGCTCGTCGTCGACATCTACGACATCCAAGTGGCCGACGAGGGAACCATCGCCACCGACGATCACTGCGGCCCCTTGTTCGAGACGACCGGCTACCGCACCAAGAAGATCCCCATCGTCGACGGATTCGCGCTGTTCAACGAGGTCAAGATCCCCGTCCGCCCGATGATCGGCGTCATCGGCTGCGCTCCCGACGGCGAGGACGTGATCGACGGCTTCGTGGGGAACCACGGCGGCAACATGGACAACAAGCTCATCCGCAAAGGTGCGCGCCTGTACTTTCCCGTGCGCGTTCCCGGCGCGCTGCTGCAGATGGGCGACGTGCATGCCGCCATGGGCGACGCGGAGCTATGCGGCACCGGCATCGAGATCCACGCGGAGATCACCGTGCGTGTCTCGCTGGTGAAAAGCTTCGAGCTCAACTGGCCCGTTCTTGAGACCGACGACAAGTGGTACGTCAATGCCAACGCCCAGGAGTACAACGAGGCGCTCGTCAACGCCAGCAAGGAGATGCAGCGCCTGCTGGTCGACGTCACCGGTTGGGACGGCGTCGAGGCGTACATGTACCTGTCGGTTGCGGGCGATGTCGAGATCAACCAGGGATGCAAGCCCTGCGAGGTGCAGCTGAGCCTGCGTTTGGGCATCCCGAAGCTCGCCGAATTCCCGGCGCTGCTTCCCTCGCCCGGGCAATCCCGTTAGAATAACGCTTTGCTCTTTCGGCGCGGATGCCCGGATCCACGGGCATCTCGCGCCACCGGGCATTTCCCTTTCGGTTTCACCGCATGCTGCTTTCGGCGATAGGCGGCACGCGTTGAAATAAGCGAATTTGCTTGCACGTATATAAGAGGAGGAAACAATGGCAGAGACTAAGGCAGCCCAGGCTGTCGACACCGGCCAAAAGGAGCTTGAGAGCTTCGGTTACAAGCAGGAGCTCCGGCGCGGCATGGGGCTGTGGGACGTCGTGCTGTACGGCGTTTTGTTCATGGTGGTCATCGCACCGCAGTCCATCTTCGGCGGCATCCAGCTGAACAGCCACGGCATGACGCCGCTGGTTTACATCATCGGCTTCGTCGCCATCCTGTTCACGGCTATGAGCTACATGCGCATGAGCAAGCGGTTCCCCATCGCCGGTTCCGTGTACTCGTACGTGCAGCGCGGCATCAACCCGCACGTGGGCTTCATCGCCGGCTGGCTGATCCTGTTGGACTACATCCTGGTTCCCGGCCTGCTCATCGTCATGGTGATGAACTGGGGCACCGCGCTCATCCCCAACAGCCCGGCGTGGCTGTGGGGCATCGTGTTCATCGCGTTCAACACGTTCGTGAACATCCGCGGCATCCACCTGAACCGCGGCATGGACTGGATCATCTTCATCATCGAGGTCGTCGCGCTGATCGCATTCATCGCGCTGGGCTGCAACTTCCTGGCAAACGGCGGCGCCGACGGCTTCACCATCGCCCCGCTGTATCAGGAGGGCGAGGTCACGCCGCAGTTCATCGCGTCCGGCATCTCGCTGGCGGCGCTGTCGTTCCTCGGCTTCGACGGCATGTCCACGCTGGCCGAGGAGACGCGTGAGCCCGAGAAGAACATCGGCAAGGGCATCATCATCGCGCTGTGCTTCATCATCGTGGTGTTCGTGGCGCAGACCTACATCGCCGCCGCCGTCCAGCCCGACTGGGCCAACACCGATCCCGACATGGGCTTCTTCGACTCTGTCATGATCGTTGGCGGCCAGGGCCTCTACATCTTCATGCTGGTCGTCAACATCATCGCCATCGGCATCGCCAACATCATGAACGCGCAGCTGGCCTCTTCGCGTCTGCTGTACTCGATGGGCCGCGACGGCGTCATCCCGCGCGTCTTCGGCAAGGTGCATCCCAAGTATCAGACCCCCTGGTTCGCCTCGGTGTTCCTGGGCGTCGTCACGCTGTGCCTGGCGCTTCCGCTGATGGACCGCATGAACGACCTGGCCGAGTTCGTCAACTTCGGCGCGCTGTCCTCGTTCGTGATGTTGAACTTCGCCACGTTCCTGTTCTTCTTCGTGCGCGAAGGCAAGCGCAAGACGTTCGGCGACTGGGTGAAATACCTCATCTGCCCGTGGATCGGCATCATCATCCTGGTGTACGTGTTCACCGGGTTCCAAACCTCCACTTACATCGTGGGCGTGTGCTGGTTGATCATCGGCCTCATCATCGGCGCCGTAAAGTCGAAGGGATACAAAGAGGTCCCCGAGGCGTTCAAGCACCTGGAGGTGTAGCGGCTCCCGATCGTTTAGTCCCGCGCAAAGCGCACGAGGTACTGAGAGCAATCCATTTGCCGACAAGCCCGGGGCCTATGACCCGGGCTTTTTCTTTGGGAAGTGCGTCGTCCAAGACGTTTTTCGACCCGTCCCTCACGTGCGGAAACCATCCTCGGGCGCACGGCAACACCCCATCGACCGAGGCAAGGCTGCGCGCAAATAAAGGAAGGCCTCGAGGGGGAGGCCTTCCTTCTGGGAGGGGTTATCGACCGTGTGCGGGTGCGATCAGCCGCGCACTGGGTGATTGACTACGCCACCAGTGTGAAGCTCATGAGGGTGACCATGCCCGCGAAGATCGCAGCGGGGATGACTCCGACCCAGATGTTGCCGTACTTGCGGTACAGGTGGGTAACCGCGCCAGTGGTGCCGCCCATCATGTAGCAGTAGCCGAACGCGAAGTCGAGGGCGCCGACGCTGGTGTTCATGCCGTTGCCGTAGATGTCGATCTGAGGGATGATCGTCTGGCCGGTGCCGATGATCAGGCTTCCGCCGTACTGCATGACCAGCAGGATGAACAGGGGCAGGGCCGCCAGCACGGTGTCAACCGCAACAGCGATCCACGTGTCGCGTCGCTCGTTGCCCGTGGAGGGCAGGATGCGCTGAGCGCTGCAGCCGATCATCATCACGATGAAGATAAGGATGCAGTACGGGATGGCGCGCACCAGTCGCTCCGGGCTTGCCGCGCAATAGTCGGCGAGGTTCCACACCTGGTAGTTGATGCCCAGGAAGCCCTCGACGATCCACAGCCACACGAAGATGATGGTGATGACGATCGTGCCGAGCAAGAACGCCTTCAGCGGCACGGACTTGCGGATCTTGGTTTCGCCGTCGCCGGCAAGCGCCAGTTCGGCCAGCGTCAGCTTGCCGCCGTTCTTCTTTTTGAGGTGGGCGGTCACCGCGATGCGGATGACTCCCACAAGGCCGATCGCCACGATCAGCCATCCGACGATGCCGCTGAAGTTCACGGACGTGAAGATCGAGGCCAGCGGCGTTCCAGCGCCCGCCCACAGCATCACGTATGCGGAAACGGGGACGAACAGCACGGTCGGGATAAGGATGCCCAGAATCAGGTCGAGGATCCACGGACCGGCGCCCTTACGCGCAGGCAGATTGGGACGCGGGTTGCGGATGGGCGCGAAGAACGGCATCTCCATGAAGGTTTGGACCAGCGCCACGAAGAGGAACATCATCGCGATGCAGGCGATGCCGGAGAACAGCTGCTGCGGGAACCACGCCTGATCCGATACCTGAAGAGCCGTGTCGGTCGGAGCGACTTCCTGCTCGAAGCCGATGATCGACGAAATGGCCTCGCCGCTGATATTGCCAGTCTGATGCAGGGTGCCGCCGATCTCCTGGTAGAAGAGCTTATAGCCGGATTCGCTTGTGGCGTATTCTCCCGAAGTCACGGTTTCAAGACCGTACTCGTCGGCGACAGTCGCCGCGCAAGCAGCCGGATCGCCGACGAACGTGAAATCGTACTGGTCGGCGGTCGATTTGATGATGCCGAAGTCGTAATCGACGTTCGCGAGATCAAAGTCGTTGGCGTTGTGCGCCTTACCCACCATGAACGGACCGAACACCGCAAGCACCGAGTTCACTTCGCCCGGCATGTTCTGGGCAACATAGATGCTGGTTTGGCAGCCTGCAGAATAACCGACCAGATTCAGGTTGTCAGGATCGACCATCGGCAGCGTCTTCGCATAGCGGGAGATCGCCAGCGACTGGGCTTCGCGAGTGCCAACCGTGGACTCGCCGCCGCCGAACAGGTCCGGCGAAAGCACCACATAACCGCGGCGCGCCAGCTCCATGCTCCACGTGTCGTTGCTGTGGGCTTGGTTCGAGCGGCCATGGTTGATGACCACGACCGGCGCGGGATTATCCGCGGTTGCCGTGCTGGGCGTATAGACCAGCGTGCTCACCGTTGAGCCATCGACTGCGGTGATGTTCTGACGCTCGATCTTGATCTTTCCCCAATCGGTTTGGAATCCCCAGATGCACAGCGTGGACACCAAAAGAACAGCAACGACGATCCCCAGGAACCTCAGCGCTTTCTTCATCCCCACCGGATCGGTCGTCCGCCTGCCAGGCCTTTGGTTTTCGGCAGGCAAATCGTTTCCCTTGCTCATCTTTCCCTCCTTCGAAAAACTGAGCAGCGGCGATCCGTCTGCGCGCGCACGGGTCGCCTCTTTATGCCAAATGCGCGCAAAGCCTATGCGGCAATTTCGCCACAACGAGGAAAATAGCGCATCCGTCTTTGCCGAGATACGGGGGTAAATCGCTAACCCTCGCTCTATAACCCTGCTTCCACCTGCTATTATTCTGATTTGTATGTACGTAACGATTTACCTTTTTTGTTATATTTAATGATGCAAGCCAGCAGAACGAATCTTCTGAGCATAGGAGAAACGTGTTCGAAATCGGTTCCACCAATCATCTGAGAAACGCCTTCGTGGGTATTTGCCCCTCGTTCTTCGGCTACGCCTTCATCAAGGCATGGAGCCTTGCCTCCATTCCCTACTTGTCCGTTAGCGGAAACTCCGTGCAGCTGCCAGAAAACCTGACCCTGCTTCCGTTCAATTCCCTGTTTGCTGTGTTCGCGTTCGTTTTCGCGCTCTGCTCGGTGAGGATCGTTCCTGAACGGCTGCGGCGCGTTCTCTTTCCTCTGTCCACCGCCTCTTTGGCTGTTTCCACGGCGGCTCTCCTTGTTCTTTCCGTCGAGCCATCGTTCAGCACGTGGCTGTTGCCCGCCGCTATCGCGCTTGGCGCGTTCGGATCGATCAGCATGTCGATCCTTTGGATCGATTTCTACTCCCTGTTCAGTCCGCTTCGCGCCTTGCTCTTGAACGCAGGAGCTATAGCCATCTCCCTCGTTCTTGTTTACGCGATCGTCGACAACCCATCTCCTAAATTGTTCATTATCCTCATAGGCATGGTTGCCCTGGGATCTTTCTGCTTCGCAGCCTCTTGGAGAAAAGCCGGAGACTGTCCCGCGGCCCATATCGGATTGGTCAAGACCACCTTTCCTTACAAAGCGGCGATTTTCGTAGCGGCGTATTCCTTTGCGTATGGCCTTGCCTCTCCTTACGTCGCCATCATGGAAGGTTCAACCGAGCTTCGTTTCATACCCGTTTTCATCATCCTCGCAGTCTCTTTCCTGGATGTGAAGCGAGCGGACGCGAAGATGCTCTACAACATCGCTTTTCCCACGATGGTCTGCGGCATGCTGGTGGTTTCCCTTATCCCCGGCCTTTCCCCCTCGCTGTCGTTTTTCCTTCTTGACAGCAGCTACACGGCGATGAGCATGCTTGTGGCGTTGCTCGCATGCGGGATCTCCTACACGCTTGGATCTTCGGACTGTTGGTGGCGGTTCAGTTCGCCGCGAGGAGCCTGGGGCAGTCCTGCAAGTATCTTTTGGGAACGTCGGGCGATCTCGCGTTGCTGCACGGAGTCGTTTCGATCCTCGCCGTTATGTCGATAGTCATTGCCAGCCTGGTGCTCGCGTCGGAAAAGGGGCTTTTCGCAAATTGGGGATCGCGCCAAACGGATCCGGAGGCGGTGGCGGAGGCGTTCGGAGGCGTGCCGTTCATCCAGATGCGCATAGATTCCCTCAGCGACACGTACGGACTCACCCAAAGGGAAACCGATGTGGTGAGGCTGCTCGCCCAGGGCAAATCCAACGGTGTCATCGCCAACGAGATGTTCATCGCAGTCGGCACGGTGAAGGCCCACATCCAGCACGTCTATCAAAAGCTGGGCATCCACACGCGCAAGGAGCTGTTCGAGCTGATCGGGAAAAACAGCGATGCAGGCAATTAGCCTTGGGTGGTCGGCGTTGTCGAGCATAGCGGCGCCCTGTCTATTTCTCCATCCCCTCTTTTGAGCTTTCCATCTATCTTTCCATCTATCTTTCCATCATGGAAAGCTGATGGAAAGATAGATGGAAAGCTGTTACACTTGCCTCATCGTCCAACACGAAGGGAGGCTTTCATGCCGTTGGATAGCGCTTGGCTTGAAGAGGTCGTCTCCGTTATGCGCCAGATCGGAACCGACCTTCAACAATGCGAGGTCAAAGAAGCCAAAGGGGGCCTTCCGAAAAGCATCCTCGAAACGCTGTCAGCCTTCTCCAACGCTGCAGGCGGCGATGTGATCCTGGGTTTATCTGAGCGAAACGGGTTTTCTGTAGTGGAAGGATTCGATCCCCGATCGATATCCGACGCACTTGCATCAGCCTGCGAACAGCTCACTCCAACCGTCCGCCCTCTCATCACCACGCTTCCTTTCGAAGGAGGGTTCGTCGTTTGCGCGCATGTTGCAGAGATGCATCCGCGCGACAAGCCGTGCTTCATCACCGCACGCAATCGCTACGATGGCTCGTTCGTACGCACTTCCGACGGGGATCGCCACCTCACCCCATACGAAGTCGACAGGCTTCTCGAAGAGCATCGACAGCCTACCTATGATGACGAGATTGTGCCTGAAGCAACCCAAGATGACCTTGATGCAGCCATGGTCCAGGAATTCGTTCAGCGCCAGAAAAGCCTTCATCCACGCATTCTTGGCATGCTCGATGATGTTTCCGTGCTGCTCAATTTGCACGTAATCAAGCAAGTCGATGACGTGTTTCGCCCCACACTGGCAGGGCTTTTGGCATTGGGCACGTATCCGCAGAAGTTCTTCCCGCGACTGAACGTCACGTTCACGGCTTTTCCCGGAATAGACAAGGCCACCCCCGTAGACGAAAGCCGTCGGTTCCTCGACGCTCAAACGATCATCGGATCCATTCCCATCATGATCGCCGACGCCCTTGCCGCCGTCGCCAAGAACATGCGAACGGGAGCCATCATCGATGGAGCTTTCCGCAAGGATGTCCCCGACTACCCTCTTACGGCAGTGCGCGAGGCGATTGCAAACGCTTTGATGCATCGCGACTACTCGCCCGACTCCCGAGGTTCCCAAGTGCAGGTGAATCTATACGCAGATAGGCTCGAAGTATTGAACCCGGGCGGTTTGTATGGAGATGTCACCATCGATTCTTTGGGGAAATCGGGCGTTTCATCAACACGCAACCAATTTCTTTCCAATATCCTTGAAACCACCCCCTATCCCGATGGCGGTTATGTCGTGGAAAACAGAGGGACGGGCTTCCAGGAAATTGAGCGCCAGCTAGAGCGTGCGGGAATGACCCCGCCTCGACCGAAAAGCTCGACGGTCAGCTTCTCGTTGACCTTCGATAAGCGGCGCTTGACGATGCAGGAATCAACAGGGAAAACCCTGGATGTCGACAACGCGATCCTCGACTATCTGGAAAAGCATTCTTCGGCCTCCACCGCAGAGTTGAAAGAAGCATCGGGCATGGCACGGAGCACCGTATCGTCCCATATAAAGAAGCTTGTTGAAAAAGGGATTATAGAACCGATAGAGCCCGGAAGAAGCCCCAAGCAGCGCTACCGCATCCTGAGCGAAAAACGTTGATGAGACGGCGACAAGCATAAAGCCCTGAAACATCCGGCTATTTCGAGCAAGAACCGCGCAAATAGCCTCCATGCCGTCCTTATGCCCTTCAAGCTTCCCATCTATCTTTCCATCTATCTTTCCACCATGGAAAGTTAGATGGAAAGATAGATGGGAAGCCGCAGACGAACACGGTGAAACGAATGCTGCCAGCAGCAGAAAACCCTCCGCGCCGCAAAGGGCGGGGAGGGTTTTCGCATTCCGGCCGCTTTGGAGGGAGAGAGCGGTCAGAAGAGGCCGGCGCTTCTGCCTATGCGTAGAAGTAGGTCAGATAGTGGAAGCGGGTGCCGCCGTAGAGCACGCCCATGATGCAGGCGATGGTGCCCACCAGCAGCGCGCACAGCCAGATGTTGCCCGTCTTCTTGTAGATGAAGGTGGATCCGCACACGGCCACGGTCATGCCCACGGGCAGGCCCCAGATGCGCTGGGTGTCAAGCCCCATTCCCCACAGCCAGTTGGTGTCGGCGGCGCTGCCGATGGTCTGCAGGTACCATTTCACCGCAACGATGATGATGACCACGGTCACGCCGATGACCAGGTTCACGGCCATTGCGATCAGCAGGTCCTTCGTCTCGTTGCCGGTCGTGGGCAGGCGTCGGATGATGTTCATGTCGAAGGACAGGAACACGAACGCGACAAGGAACACCGCCAGGTAGTTCAGATACACCGGGATCTTGCTGACAGGCAGATCCTTCACACCGAAGAACCAAGCGTAGAAGTCGGTGCCCAGCACGTTGAGTTGCAGCTGCGTGTAGCCAAAGCCCACCGCCACGGCGATGGCGGCGACCAGCGCGCTTTTGCCGATCATCAGCGCGATGCCCTTGGCGCGTTCGCCGCGCGTGGTGCGCTCGGCATAGTCGGCGGGAGTCAGTCCGAGCTCGGTCAGGCCGATCTGCTTCTTCTTGCGCTCGGTGAGCATGAACACGATGAAGCCGAGGATGCATACGATGGTCAAGCCGCAGATCACGCCGAAGCCCATGTTGGAGTAGCCCATGTTGAAGCCGGCTTCGCGCAGGTTGGCGTAGAAGCGGCCGCCCACGATGCCGAACGCGTCGGTCTTGATGACCAGATAAGGTACCAGCAAGCCGATAAGCGATGCGATGACCAAGCCGGTGCCGCGGAAGCCGACGTTGCGGGCCAGCGGGCGCTTGACCGCGGCGAACGCGGGCACTTCCTCGATGAGCAGGAGCGCGGTGGCGAGCGCGAAGGCCGCCCAGGCGAAGATGCCGAACAAGCCGGTGTAGTCCTTGATCGGCCACACCTGATCGTTGGCGTCGATGTAGTTGGGCACGTCGTCGCCGATCATCTGCTGGCCGTAGTCGAGCAGATGCCCGATGCACTGCGTCGTGACGAACGCCGCCTCGTGGATGCGCTCGTATTCGATCTGGTAGATGAAGCCGTCGCCTTCGGCGAAGGAACCGTACACGGTGTCGGCCTCGACCTCGGTCGCGTTCTCATAACCGGGGTACTTCTTCAGCATCGACAGGCCTTCTTCCTGCATGGAAGCGACCTTTTCCTCATGGGTGGCGCCCTCAAGCTCGACAGCGCCCATCAACGCGGCAACGTTGCCGTCGTAGCTGTTCCAAGCATCCGCGTATTCCGTATCCTCCGGAATCATAATGACCGGGGATGCGAGCAGGATTCCCTTCGCGTCGTGCATGGCACCGACCGCTGCGGCGGGAGTGGATCCCATAGAGTGACCGGAGCTCAGGATGTTGTCGGTGTCGACATAAGGCAGAGTCATCGTGTACTCATAGAACATCTCCGCCTCATCGATAAGCGACCTGGGCGTGAGCGCGCCGGACTGGCTTCCGTCGAAATAGCCCTGGGAATCGCCCGCGCCAAACAGGTCGGGCGCCACCACCACGAAGCCGCGGCGGGCAAACTCCATCGCCCAGCTCTCGTGGTTGCGCGCGTTGCCCGCGTTGCCGTGGAACATGAGGATCGCCGGCGCCTGATCCTGGTCGGTCGCGTTCGCGGGTCGGTAGACCAAGCCGCTGAACTCGGCGCCATCGTTGCCCGACAGCTTGATGCGATCGATGGTGACATTGCCCCACCCGGTGACGACGCCCCAGTTGACGATCGAGGCCAGCAGCACGATGATCAGCGTGATGCACCAGCCGCGACGAACGTTGCGCTTGCGGCGCTTTTGCTTTTCGGGATCGTAGAAATCCTTGCGGAGCTTCTCGTCCATAAGGCGGTCTTTTTCCGCCTGGGCAGCTCGCTTCGCCGCCCTTTCTTCTTTCGTTGCCATGTTTCCCCTTCCGGATGTATCCGACGCTTCGGCATGCTGCCGCATCGGATTCCCTTGCATCGGCTCGCCCACCCCTCCTTTCTGCGGCGATGCCTTTTCGACCTTCCGATTCGGGGAAAGTGTCGCGGTCTAATCCTGTTTGCGCATCCGACTATAAAAAAGTGGGGGTGTAAACCGATAAACCCCCTCATCTACGACTCCCGCCATCAGGCGTTTTTAAGTAAAGTATTGCTTATAGGACACGATGTTCGCACGTTGCAAGCCGCACACGGATGAGGCTGCTGCTACCGCATGGCCGGCTTGAATCAGGCAAACCGATTGGACAATCGAGGGAGGGGGAAACCCGATGAAAACAGGGCGCTTCGATGTTGTGCTTCGCTCTGTCGCCGGCATCCCCCTTGCGTTTTACGGATACGCGTTTCAAAAAGCCTGGATATCCATCGAATCGGTTCCTTCGGCAGCGCTTGATCCGGGGTTCGATTTGATTCCCGGAGGCATCCTCAACGCGCTTATCGCCATCGTCCTGGGTATTCTCGCGCTCAAATTCGACTCGCATCGTTTCCGTCGGACCCTCCTCTACGTGGGGACCGGCCTCCAACTTGCCGACGCGGCTCTTCTCATAACCGCATCCTTCATCGAATACCCTCCTGCGGTATTCGCCCTTGCAATTCAGATGGCGGGGGCAGGTGGCGTGGTGTTGATGTCCGCGCTCTGGGTCGACCTTTACGCGCTGCTCAATCCTGTTCGCGTTGCCTATCTCAACGCCGTCGCGATAATCCTTGCGCAGACGCTCATCTTCATCGTCGAGGGCAACGAGCTTCCCCGCGTACTCGCCGTGCTCTTGGTCATCCCGATCATCACGGCATGTCTCTACATCGCAGGCACGCACAGCGGAGCCAAAGAGAACCCTCCTGCGAAGATCAGCAAGGCCAAGTTCCTCTTTCCCCACAAAGCCGTGCTGTTCATCGCCGTTTATTCCCTTGCCTACGGAATTGCCGCAGTGGATGTGAGCGTCGTCAGTGCGCGCTACACCGCCGTCGTGCCGGCGGCGATAGTTCTGCTTTTCGTCTTCCTGAACACCAAGCGCTTCAACATCTCAATCTTGATCCGCATGGCGCTGCCTTTGATGTTGTCGGGATTCCTTTTGATCTCGTTCATCCCCGGAGAGCTGCACGCTGTGTCATCGTTCATGCTATATTCGGGATTTGCCACCATGGAGATGCTCCTGCTCCTTATGGCGTGCACCATCTCATACAGCTCGGGAACCTCCGCCATCTGGCTGTTCGGCATCTTGGGAGGCACTCAGTTCCTAATGCGCGGTATCGGCACCATGGTGGGCGGATTCGCCATATCCTCTTTGGGAGACGCGCAATACACCGTTCTCAACATCGCCGCCATCGTCGCGGTCGTCCTTGTAAGCTTGACCCTCATGTCAGAGAAAAGCCTGTTCTCCTTCTGGGGAGCCAAAACCCAAGTCGGCGCGGTCGAAGACGGAGCGGCTTCAGATGGAACCGACATGCCCGCAGACGATTCTCTTGAGATTCGCCTCAACACCCTGAGCGCCTCCTATGCGCTCACCGATCGCGAAACGGAAGTCCTCTATCTTGTCGTGAAGGGAAAGACCAACAATCAAATCGCCCGCGACATGTTCATCTCGATCGGCACCGTGAAAGCCCATCTCTACCATATCTATCAAAAACTCGGCATCCACACGCGTAAGGAGCTGTTCGCGTTGCTGGATATGAGGAAATAAAACGGCCCGGATCGATCGATCCGGGCCTGACGCAATTGCTTCTTATCGAAGCAGCTATATCAGCAAAGGCTACTTGACCTTGCCGATGCGGCAGATGGTGGTGCCGCAGTCGGGGCACTTGCCCTTGGTGATGGGCTTGCCGTTCTTGGTGACGCCCTCCTTCGGGTCGGTCATGACCTTCTTCGCCTTGCACTTGACGCAGTAAGCCTCGATCGCCATGATTCGGGACCTCCTTTATGTTCGTCTCGACTACAGATATTCAACAACCCCATGCGAACGGGGAAATTGCAGCGGCGCTTATACTATCACAACACTCTTGATGCAAACTGAAAAACGCCTGATTACACGCTTATTTGCACTCGCATTGACAAGCGCGTGGGCAAGTTGCCCTCCAAAAGAGGCAGAAGACCCGCTTTCCAGGCGGAAGAGGAGGAACCAATCCCATAAGAAAACGGATTCCATTTGCGACGGAGCCCGTTTCGATCGATTGCCTCGAACCGTCCTAGATGCTCTTCAGCAGTTCCATCACGAAGTCGACGCGCTCGCGGAGGAGCCCCTCGTCGACGTTGTCGACGGTGTCTCCCTTGTCTCCGAAGAACGCGGGCTTGCCGCCTTCCATGCCCGCGAGATGCATCGCCTGCAGGCCATGGTTGATCGCGTACGACGAAACGCCGCTCTTCCACAGCAGGGAAGCCGAACCGATCGAGACACCGCTCGCCTGGGAGGCTTTGCGCGTGTAGCGCTTCATGCGGGAGGAGGTCTTCGCCACGCGGTATCCGCCCTCGTTGTCGATCATGCACAGATCGCCGCCGCCGAACGCCTCGAGCTCGATGATGATCGAGCCGCGCAGCTCATGCTCGTGCTCGGCGATGAAGGCGCGGATACCGCTGTGTCCGCCGAGCTCCGCACCCAGGGCGACGAACCACACCTCGGTGTTGATGTCGGGATTGCGGAACTGGTAGATCTTCTGCATCTCGGGCGCCTCGGGCTGCGGGGTTTCGGGGTTCTCCCCCTCCAGCGGAGGCTCGCCCTCCTTGCCGGAGCGCATGTCGACACGGCCCATCTTCACGCGGGAGAACGCGCCGCCGTACCAGGAACGACCCGATCCGCGCTTGTCGTCGCCGTAGCCGTAGTCATCGTCGTCGTAATCGTCGTAATCGTCGAACGCCTCGTCAGCGTAGGCGTCGCCGTAGGGCGCGCTCTGCTCGGGGACGTAGTCCTGCTGGCCGTCCTGCTCGTCGCGGAAGCTCTCCCAGCCGCCGCGTGCCGCGCCGACCGAGCGGGCCTCGAACGAATCGTCGACCTGCAGCCATTCTTGCGGCGTGGGTTCTTCCTCACGCTCCTTGTGGCGGAAGCGGTCGAAGAGGCGGCGCACACGGGACTTGGGCATCTCCACATAGCCCGGTCCGGCGAACGCACCGGCGTCGGTGAACGTCTCCTCGTACTCGGAATCGTCCGCGTCCTCGATGTAGATATCCTCGGGATCGACGTCTTCCAGCAGCTCATCGCCCACGCGGTCGGAAGAGCTCGTCGCGCCGATAGGGGCGAAGGAGCCGGTGAGGCTGACCGTCGAGGGAGCCTCCTCCACATGCGGCAGGGCACCCGACAGCGACGGAAGCGACGAGCGCAGCTCCGCGGCGGAAAGGCCGCGATGGGCGGCTTCCTGAGCGGCGGGATGCAGCGGATCGATCGTGGGGATGTTCAGATGCCCCTTGGCGGAGCGATCGCCGGGCGTGCGCTGCCCGGCGAGGGGGGCGCGCTGCTTCAGATCCTCGATCTGAACCGCCGGCAGCTCTGTGCCGCTGATCGAGGGGAGCACGATGGGCGGATGGGCTTGCGTCGGATCCTCAAGCGAGATCGCCTCGAATTCGGCCGAAAGCGAGGGATCGGTGCCCGCCGTCACCGTGTCCACGAACACGGGAGCGGCGGCGGGCGTCTTGTCGGGATCCGCCGCCGGCGCGTCCGCGGAAGAAACGGCCTCGGGCGATGGAGCGGCAGCACTGTCGGCGGCGCCATCTGCCGCAGAAGTCTGGACCTGCGGCTTCTCCGAAAGGAACGCCGGCAGGGGAACCTCGCCTTGATCGCTCAGATCCGGAACCGAAAGGTCCTCGGGCAGGATGGTGATGACGGGCGCGGGCTGGGTCTTCGACGGATCGAGGGCCGCCTGCGCGGATTCCGCGACCGGAGCAGGCTGCTCGGCCTGCTGGGCCGGAGCCGCTTCCTGGGAAACGCCGACCTGCGTCGCGGCGGAGGCGGAAGCCTCTTGCTCGACAGGAGCCGCTTGCGCAACCGCAGCGCCGGACGAAGCCTGGAGCCAGGAGGACTCGGGCGCCTTCACCTCGAAGATGCCGTCGCTCATCGCCTGCATGCGCTGCTGCGCCTCGGCGAGCACGGCGTTATTCGCCTCCTCGAAATGGACGCTGCTCTCGGAGACTGCCGCTTCGAGGGCATCGGCGTAGCGCGAGCGCTGAACCGGCTTGTTGTCGACGGAGGGGCGCTTCGCCTTCTTCTGCGCGGACACGAACCACGCGGGAAGATCGCTCTCCGCCTGCTCCTCCTCCGCTTCAGCCTCCTGCTGAACGATGGGCTGCGCTTCCGTAGCGGGTGCCGCGTCCTCGACCTGGATGGCAGGAGTGGATGCGGGGATTTCCTCGACGATCTGGCCGACCGCCGGCTGGGCCTCCGCTGGCGGGAACGTCGCCGGCGAGGCGACCTCCGCCGCTGCGGGGGCGGCGGACTCGGGCATGTTGATCGGCACGGACGCGTTGAGGATCTCCTCCGACATGAAGTCGCTCACCGGCTTGCCGGACAAAGCGGCAACCGCCGCCTTCGCGGCCGCCAGGCGCTCCGCGGGGGTCGCGTTGTCGTCGACCGGCTTGCTCGCGGCGGCATACGAGACCTCGGCGCCTTCGGGGATGAGGCCCTCCGCGCGCGCGGCCTGCTCGCCATGGATCGTGACCTGGGGCTGATCGGCACCGACAGAGGACATGTCCGTGCGGCCGCGGCCGACGCGGGCGGCAGCCTCCATCAGAACCGCGACGCCGGAGGCGTTGCAATTGGCGCCGTCGTTGTACGAGGCGACCTTGCCCAGAATGAACTGCACGAGGGGCAGTGCGGCGGCGATCATGCCGATGACGGTGATGACCGTCAGCACGATATCGACCGCGCCGGAGGCATGGGCGAACACCGTGCTGCCCAGCAGCAACAGCAAAGCGGTCAGGACAAAGCCGCCGAGGACAACCCATTTGACGATCGGAAGGGCCGTCAGAATCGGGGTCTTGAGCTCGGCGCGCGCCTTGCCGCTGTCGTAATGTGCCACGAGGATGATCTTGCGGCGGCGGGAGTTGCCCGATTCGGGAGAGTAGCCCGGCTCGTATTTCGCGACGACGTTCTGGCTGACGCCGCGCGAGAGCAGACGGGAAAGGATCGGTTTATCGAACGCCTCGGCGACGTAGATGGCCGCCGATAGGATGGCGACGATCGCCGCAGGAAGCGCCACGACGGGCAGCAGGAGCGCCAAAATGGTGAAAACCAGGGTCACTGCGCTGCAGATCGCACGGGGAAGCTCGTTGTTGGACACCCCGGTGAAGTCCTCGATAACCGCCGAAAGCCCGGCTTCCTTCTGCATATGCTCGGTAATGTATAGGGCAGCCTGCTGCTCTTCCTCGGTCCCGGCAGGACGCGGGCCTATCTCCTGGGACAGATACGCAACATGCTCCATGACGTCGGCCATAATGTTCGCCTTCCGCTCTAGTCAGGTGTTATACACACTGCATGCATATCTTAGCAAGTATACGCTATTACGCTGATCTGCTGAAATAATCACGCAGAAAAGCATCCGAAGTTGAAGCCTGCCCGCGTGCGGCCTCATATGCCTCGATCGGATCGGCGAGGCGCTCCTCCAAGGCATCCAAGACGGGCTGTCCCGGATCGATCGGCAACGCCGCCGCGAGGGAGGCGGCTTCCTTGTCCGCCGCGTTGTAGGCATCGTTCTGCTCGACGGCAGCCGCCGTATCGCGCGCCAGCAGCGCGTCGTTCGACGCCACGGCGTATCCCAACGCCTCGATACGCTTGTCGAGATAGGCGATCTGGGCGCTCAAATCCACCTCGACGTCCTCCTGCGCCAATACCTCCATGGTCGCGCGCACATCGCTGAACAGGGATGATGCTTCGTTGGAGAGTTCCGTGGATCGGGTGATCGCCTCTTGTGAGTTCTCACCCGCAAGCTGCGCGGCCTCGCGCGCCAGGCTGTCCGCCTCGCCCGTCTGCTGCCAGGCCTCCCCCACCCGTTCGTAGAGGCTCTTCATGCCGACCGAGTCCTCGAGGATCTTCCATCCTTGGTCGACCAGCGTCTGCCGAGCGGCCGAGGTCGCCATGAGGGCGTCGGCCGCCTCGCGCTCCACCGTTTCGCGAAGGCCATGCATGGCCTCGTCAGCCTTGCTTTCCGCCAGCTGAAGGGACGAGTCTATGGAGGCGAGATCGCCCAGCCGATCGTTGAAGAACGTCTCCGCTTGGTCGCCCAGAGGATCCTGCAGCGCATCGTCGAGGGCCAAGAGGAACTCATCCGTCGAGGTCAAAGCGTCGGCGGATTCCTGCAGCAGCTGCGTGTTCTGCTGATAGCGGACATTGTCCTGATAGAGATAGAGAAGCCCCGCTCCCGCCAATGCGACGATGATCACCGCGCCGAGGATGCCCGCGAGGATCTTCCCCTTCCGGCGGCGGGCCTTGCGCCAAGCGATCTCCTCCTCCGAGGTGCGGCCGGTGCTGCGCGGCGCGCGCTCGAAGCGGGAGGGTGAAGGCTGCGCCGGCTTCGGAGCCTTGGGTTCTACCTGGGGCAGCGGAACCGCGGGAGCCTCGGATGAGGGTTTGTCGGACTCCACCGGCTTGACCAGGGAAGGAGTGCTCGAAACCGACGAGGGAACCAGCGAAGAGCCTCCCATCAACGCCGCGAGCTCGTCCTTCTTCGGAGTGGCGGGGGGTTTCCGCCGACCGATCGGCAGCGTGAAGAGGCGAATGCGGCCGAAACCCCTCGCCTGATCGCTCGACGGATCCTTTCCATCGTCCAGCGCGTTGCGGGCGGCATCCAGGACGCTGAACGAAAGTTCGTTCGACGTGCCCCGTGTGCTCTTCTTCACGTGGGCGGCGTGGTTGAGTTTGTCGGAACGTTTGCTCATGATCTCGGCAGCGTCTTTCCGTGCGCCGCGTTAGCGCAGCATCTCCAACGCGGCGACGATCTCGTCCGCGGAACGCACTTTCACCGTATGGCTGGGAAGCGAATTCAGAAACGATTTCCCATAGCCTTTCGTCAACAGGCGGCGATCGGCGAGGATGAGCACGCCCGTGTCGTCGGCTTTCCGGATCAAACGCCCAGCTGCTTGCTTGGTTTCTATGATGGCCTTCGGAAGGACGTAATGACGCCATGCCTGGTCATCGCGTGCCGCGCGTTCGCAGGAAAGCGGATCCGTCGGCTTCGAGAACGGCAGCTTGGGAATGATGACGCCTTTCAGCGTCGCGCCGGGGGCATCGAAGCCCTCCCAGAAGCTCTTCAACGCAAACAGCGAGAGATGCTCGTCGGCGAGGAAATCGTCTCGTAAGCCTTTGACCGACACGCCCCACTTCTGGCACACCAGACGCAGGTCGTTCTTCTTAAGCTCGGGCTGGACCGTTTCGAAGCACTTCTCCATCTCGCGCCTGTTGGTGAACAGCGTGAGCATCGAACCGCCCTGTGCGAGATGGGTGCGGATGAGAAGCTGCTCAAGCGCCGGAAGATAGCGCGGGTCGTTCGGTTCGGGGATGTCGTCGACCACGTACACGACCATGTTGTTGTCGAAGTCGTAGCTGGAGTCCAGCTCCAAAAGGCGGCTGTGGGCGCCCTCCCCCTCGTTCAACCCCATGGCGTTCTCGAAGGAATGGAAGCTTCCGTCGACCGAAAGCGTGGCCGAGGTGAAGATCGTCGACCGCGTGCGGGCGTAAAGCGTCTCGTTCAATGCCGAACCCACGTTCACGAGCAGGGCCTCGAGGACCTCCGCCGCACGATCCTTCTTGCGGCACAGCGTCGCGGAGTAGGCGAACCCCTCTGGCGCGATGTCGAGGATGACCTCTGAGGCCGCGATGATGTCCTTCAGATCCATCGCCACGGCGGCGATCTCGCGCTGGACATCGGCGGCGCCTTCGATCTCCTCAAGATAGCCGACAAGCTCCTGGCATGACGACACCAACTTCTCGGCCTTCTCCCTCATGGTCGCACCGAAGGATGCGAGCGACTGGAAAACGCTGCTGCGGCGGATATCGTCGTTGATCCACAGATCCACGTATTCGTAGCCATGGCTGCGCTTGCTCGCATCGAAATACAGCAGATCCTTCATATGCGCGCAGAAATCACGGACTGCCGCAGCATAGGCGCTTCCCGCCGAACGGGCCTTTGAGGAGAGAGCGTGGTACAGCGTCGCCTTCTCGTCTTCCGCGTCCGTCTGAACGCGCCGCTCCGCACGGGAGAAGACCGTGCGCGTCGATTCCGCGGCGTCGACCCTCTCAGCCAACCTGAGAAGATCCTCGGCAGTCAGCTTGACTGAAAACGCACGGCGGGCCTCGTCCTCCGCGTTATGCGCCTCGTCGACCACCCATTGCTTGACAGGCGGCAGCAGCCCGCCGTCGGCGGCCAGATCGCAGAACAGCAGGCTGTGGTTCGTCACCACGATGTCGGCGTTCTCCGCGCGGCGGCGAGCACCGTGGACGAAGCACGACGACCCGAAATAGGGGCATTTGCGGCGCAGGCAATCGTGGCTCGTGGTGGTGATGGCGACGCGCGGCAGCAGGCGGTAGTCTATTTTCAGCGTGTCCATATCGTCGTAGTCGGTTTGCTCGATATAGGACAGCAACGCCGCCAGCGCCGGCGCCTGGGTCTTCAACTCGCCCTGGACCTCCCTCTCGCGGGGCCCTTCCTGCGCGAGGCGATCGACCTTCCGAAGGCAGGGATAGTGGGAGAATCCTTTGAGGGACGCGTAGACGAGCCCCCTTCCCAATCCGCTTTCGCACAGCGCCTGGGACAGGGCGGGAAGCTCGCGGTAGACGAGCTGGTCCAAAAGGGCGTTCGTCTTCGTCGCGATGCCGACCGTCGCGTTGCTGCGCAGCGCCGTCAACGCGCTGGGAACCAGGTAGGCCATGGATTTGCCGACACCCGTGCCCGCCTCGACGACGAGGTTGTCTCCCTCGTCGAACGCATCGCGGATGGCCTGGGCCATCTGCACCTGCTCTTTTCGCGTCTCGAACGAAGGATAGAGCGATCCGACAAGGCCTTCGGACGAGAACGCTTCGGAGATCTCTTCCGATGAGGGGACGCTCAACGGAGCCGATTCCTCAGCTTCCTCCGATTTGGATGCGGTTCGCTGTTCTTTTCCAGCCCCAAGCCGATTCCAGCGCATCGACCGGAGGGAGAAGGAACGCTCTTTCGCCGACGAGGACTTCCCGGCTTCGCTTTCCTTATCCCCAGCCTCCTTGTTGCGGGAGGCTAAATACTCGAAAACCACGCGTGTCTGCCACTGTTCGCGTGTCGCCATGCCGGCTATGCTGGAAACGAGCTCGGAAGGCATCGCCTCCACAGCTGCAAGGAGGATCCTGAACGCCGCGCACGTCGCCGCGACATCGGCGTCCGCCCGGTGCGTCGAAAGAGGGGCATCGAACGCCTTTACGATATCGATCAGACGATGGGATTTGAGGCGGGGCAGCGCGATGCGCGCGAGGTCGAGGGAGTCGATCCAAGTGTTTTCCAAAAGGGGGTACCCGCTCGGATGACGTGTGGTGAACGTTCGGTCAAATCCGACGTTGTGCGCCACGATCTTGGAGGATCCGACAAACTCGACAAGCGAGGCCAACGCCTCCTCCGGCAGAGGAGCATCCGCCACGTCCTCATCATGGATGTTCGTGAGGTGGGCGACCTCTTCAGGAATCGGCTTACCCGGATTCACGAATGTGATGAACCATTCAGTGATCTCGCCGCGCTCCATGCGCGCCGCAGCGATCTGCGTCAACTCGTCATGGTTGAAGGAGAAGCCCGTGGTCTCGGTGTCCAAGATGACGATATCGGTGTCCAACTCACCATAATCGGCTTCCGCGGCCCTCGACGGGAGAGATGCGTAACGGGAGATGATGCTATCGGGAGTGCCATCGCTGACGAACTGCAGCAAGGCCGGGGATATCTGTTCGGTTTGGTTTTCCATACGACCAGACTATCATCTATTATTGGTTCGTACAAACGGATCAGGTATTACTCCATCGGGAAACCCTTTTCCGAAGCTTGTACGCCTATCATCGCCGTTTTAGCGATTTGGTTTCGACGGTAACGATTCCTGTTTGAAACCATCGCCTCCGTTATCGTCAGAAGGGATTCCTCCATGATCAGCGACATCGCGCTCGGTTACGCGGGCGCCTATGAGCGTTTCGACACGGTATCCAAAAAGGAGGCATCTGCTTTGGTAAGTGCCGATAACCTTGTCGGAGATCGCTTCTCCATTGAGTTCAAGGTCGAGAACGGCGTCGTCACCGCCTGGATGAAGAACAAGTTCGATGCGCTGGTAGGCTACTTCAACCCCGAGGTTTCCCGCCAGCTGCAGATCTACGATGCGCGTGGATGGAAGATCACCGCGCTTATGTCGTTCGTCGCCTATGTCGACACGCCCTCCCCTGGTGAATACTGGGGAGAAGCCGCACTGATCTGCTACGACCCCCGCCGCGAGGCAGAGGCGTTCGAAAATTTCATCTCCACCGTCGGAGGCATGCTCGAGGAGGCGATCCGACCCGATATCTCCCTGAACAACGACGGTGTGTCGCATGTGATCGAAACAAACGGATCATGGAAACCGACCGCGCGCGTGCCCTTTCCCGATAAAGAGCAGGGCATGGTGATCCTCAAGAGGCGCCGCAAGTTCTCGGAAAGCATGATCGAACAAGGACGCGCCGGCAACAAAGGCTGTTATGCGGTCAGTTGGGCATTCATCGCCCTTCTTGCCGCGGCCATTGTTGCCGGCGCGTTTTACGGTCTTAAAGCGGTAGGAGTGTTTTAATCCTCGATATCGAAAGCGAGTTCGATCAGCTTCTTGCAAAGCTCCTCGTACGACAGTCCGATTTTCGACGCGGCGTCGGGGAGAAGCGAGGTCGCCGTCATGCCGGGCAGCGTGTTAGTCTCCAGGATCCAGAAATCCCCGTTTTCTTCCAGAAGGAAATCAGTACGCGAGTATCCATGGCATCCGATCGCCTTATGCGCCTGCTCGGCGCAGGAGTGGATCTTCGCGGCGATGGATTCATCGATCTCAGCGGGGCAGATATGGGTCGATCCACCCGGGGAGTATTTGGCATCGAAATCGTAGAACTCATTTCGCGGGACGATCTCAATGATCGGCAGCGCGGTGGGGTTAGCATTGCCGATAACGCCGACGGTGAGCTCTCTTGCTTTGCAGTATTTTTCAACGAGAACCTGATCGTCATGCTCGTAGGCCTTCTTGATGGCCTCTTCGATCGCAGCAGCGCCTTCCTCGATATACAGACCGATGGAGCTGCCTTCCTTGGAAGCTTTGATCACGCAATGATCACCCAACTGCCCGATGATCGACTCGATGGAATACCCGTCTTCTTTGACGAGGGTGATCGAAGGAAGCGTCGGAAGGCCAGCATCATGGTAGCACTGCTTCGCGTTGCATTTGCTCATCGCCAGGGCACTCGCATAGACGCCGGATCCGGTATAGGGAAGACCGATCGTCTCAAGAAAACCCTGAATCGTGCCATCTTCTCCACCTCGCCCATGAAGCGCGAGGAATGCGACGTCGTAATCGTTGTGGATAAGGTCGATCAGATCGTCCTTCTCAGCCGGATCCAATTCTGTCACCTGAAAACCAACGCTCCTCAGAGCTTCGGCGACCGCGGCACCTGACGCAAGCGAAACCTCCCTTTCGCCGCTGCATCCGCCACGCAGAACAGCCACCTTGCACGTCGTCGGATTAAGAGCTTCCGCCATATGGCATCCCCCTTCTATAGGATAAGCAACGACGGCATGATTCTACACTGCTCAGCCTCGCTCGCTGATGAGAATATCCGACTATTCCCATTTCCTTCCGTCCTGATGTTTCACGTGAAACATCTCCGACAGGGCCATCCGTTATAATCGCAACATGGATACTTCGAATACAACACGGCAGATAAAGAGTTTCTCACGCGAAGAGCTCGGTTCGTTGATGGATGAATATGGGCAACCTCGGTATCGAGCGGGTCAGATCATCCAATGGCTCTATCAAAGGGGAGCAACATCGTACGATCAGATGACTGACTTATCGAAAGCTCTTCGTCAACAGCTTGAAGCAGAACATCCGCTCTGCACACCGACCGTCGTTGATAAGCAGATTTCCCGCGATGGAACGAGAAAATATCTTCTTCGATTTGATGATGGATGCTTAGTTGAGACCGTCGGCATCCCTTCTTCCGACAATCGGCTCACTGTCTGCTTCTCCACCCAGGTAGGATGCCCGATGGGTTGCGTGTTTTGCGCGACGGGGAAAGAAGGTTTCACCAGAAACCTTGTCATTGGAGAGATCATTGACCAGATTTTGGTCGTTCAAAACGATTTCGGTAAACGTGTGACCAACCTTGTCGGAATGGGCCAGGGCGAGCCCTTCCTGAACTACGATGCAGTAATCGGAGCCCTCGATATCATCAACTCGAAGAAGGGCCTCAACATCGGAGCGCGCAAGATCACGCTTTCGACATGCGGCATCATCAAAGGCATCCAGCGCTTCTCCCAGGTGAAGGAACAATACACGCTAGCCATCTCACTGCATGCTGCACGTCAGGAAGTGCGCGATCGAATCATGCCCCACGCATCCTCCCAACCTCTTTCCCAATTGAAAGAGGCTCTGGGGGATTATCTTGACGAGACCAATCGCAGAATCACCTTCGAATATACCCTCATCAAAGGCATCAACGATTCGGAAGCCGATTTGAAAGCATTGCTTTCCTTCGTCTCGGGACTGCTCTGCCACATCAATCTCATCCAGTTGAACAGCATTCCCGATTCCCCTTTCCAGCCGAGCAGCTCTGAAACCGTTTCTATATGGAAAAGAGCTATTGAGCAGAACGGCATCGAAACCACGATCCGTCTTTCAAAAGGCTCCGACATCTCTGGTGCGTGCGGCCAGCTGAAAAACTCTCGGAAGTGAGTTCTTCTTCATAAGATAGAGAGGACACCTCGTAAGGTGCCTTCTCTGCGTAATGAAAAAGCGGGGTGTTTCACGTGAAACACCCCGCTTTTCTTCGCCTCGCAGCGGCGACTCTTTATTCAGCGGATGATGTGATCTCATTGAAGAGGCGCTGCAAGTCCTCCTCATCCTTGAACTCGATCTCGATCTTGTTCTTACCCTGAACGGTCTTCACCTTCACGTTCGTGTGAAGCACATCGCGCAGCGTTTTCGCGACCTTCTTGAACGAGGCGGGGGAAGGAGTGCGAGACGTGCGCGAGGAAGGATCCTTCTTTCCGGACATCAAACGGGCGATCGCTTCGGTTTCACGCACCGAAAGCTTCTCCTCGACCAATTTCGCCGTCAGTTTCTGACGTCCCTCGGCGGTCGGGATGGAGAGGATGGCGCGGGCATGGCCGGCTGTGATCTTCTCCTCGAACAGCAATTGCTGAGCTTCTTCGGGAAGCTCGAGCAAACGCAGCGCATTGGCGATCGTAGAACGTCCCTTCGAGACAACCTGGGCAACTTCGGATTGCGTCAGGTTCATCCGCTCCATCAAACGACGGTATCCATAAGCTTCTTCGATCGGATTCAAATCGGATCGCTGGATATTCTCGATAAGGGCGAGCTCGAGAGCCTTATCCTCATCAGCGTCTTTGATGCGGACGGGCATTTTCTCCATCTTCAGGTAACGGCACGCCTGCCACCTGCGCTCGCCAGCGATGATCTGATACTTCCCATTCGCCATCGGGCGCACGACGATCGGTTGAAGCAAACCGTCTTTCTTGATGGATGCGGCGAGTTCCTCGATCTCCTCCTGCTTGAAATTAGTACGAGGCTGATCGGGATTCGGTTCGATATCGGCGACGGCGACCTCATCCGTCGGCTTCTCGGCGACCTTAGGCTCCGGATCCTTCCTTTCGGACAGAGTAGGAGCAGTCACCGCCTCGGAGGGCGAAGGCTTTTCAATGACAATCTCGGGCTGCTTATTCATGACAGGGGGTTTCGAAGAAGGCTGCGAAGTCTTGTTCGCCGCCATCTCGGTATTCATCACCTGTTGAAGATCGGAGGATTCGATCACCACACGCTCGGTAGAGGAAGGCGTCTTTTCAACCGGTTTCTGAACAATTTGCTCTTTCTCAACGGGCTTTTCCTGCTGAGGTTCATCGTAATATCCCCCAAGAAGCGAGTTCAGCCCTCTACCCAAACCGCTGCGCGTCGATTTAACCACGTTTGATCACTTCCTTTGCGAGCTCGATGTAAGCAAGGGCTCCCTTGCCCGTAGGATCGTATTGCGTGATAGGTTGTCCGAAGCTCGGTGCCTCGGAAAGTTTGACAGTGCGGGGGATCAGCGTCTCGAACACCGTTTTCCCGAAGAACCCGCGCACTTCCTTCACCACCTGCTTGGAAAGCGTGGTGCGGCCGTCATACATAGTCATAAGGACACCGTAGATATCCAGCGTCGGATTAAGGCGTGTTTTGACACGTTTCATCGAATCAAGAAGTTTTGTCACACCTTCCAGTGCATAGAACTCGCACTGAATCGGAATGAGGAGCTTATCGGCGGCCACCAAGGCGTTGACCGTCAGAAGTCCGAGCGAAGGAGGACAATCGATGAAGATGAAGTCGTATCGGCCTCTCATCGTCCCGACGGCATCCTTCAAGCGGTTCTCACGCGCCATCTCGGACACCAACTCGACTTCGGCTCCTGCAAGGTTGATCGTGGCAGGAACCAGATCCAATCCCTCGCAGACATCGGGGATGATGATGTCTTCCAGTTTGACATCGTTGAGAAGGGCGTCGTAAATGCAATGCCTCACCTGGCGCTTATCGATACCCAGGCCGCTCGAGGTGTTTCCCTGGGGATCGAGATCCACCAAGAGGACCTGTTTGCCCATCTCGCCGAGGGCGGCCGACAGGTTCACCGCGGTGGTGGACTTGCCGACACCTCCCTTCTGGTTGATCACGGCGATGATCTTCGTCTGACCGACAACGCGAGAGACGGGTTTTTTCTCAGCATAGGTTTTGATAGGACGAAGCGTCACCTCATCTTCTTCAATGGGTTTCACTTCCTCCTCTTCGATCTCTCGTTCAACTACCGAGATGGAATCAATTTCGAACCCCTCATCGACCAGAGGCTCAGAGGATACCTCCTCTTCTTCAGAGGGTTCGATCTTTTCGACTTCCTCCGTGATAGGTTCTTCTTCGGAATGAGCTTGCTGATCTTGTTGTTCTGCGTTTCTATTGCGTTTGAAATTGTCAAACCAGCCCACTAGAACTCCCTTCACTGAACATGCTCCGTAGTATAGCCTGTTTATGTTTCACGTGAAACATCGAAACGCCGACGATCGCCTAGGGGATCAATCAAGCGTTGAGAAACTATGATTACAGGGGCTTCTTCTGGGCAAGCCCAACACGACGAGGAAGTTTCAACCCGGGCTGCTTTACTTTCTCGAACACGATGATACGACGGTGCGTCTCATTATCGCTGAGAAGGAAATCCCTATCTGATTTCAATTTCATGCCGAGGTAGGACTGCAGCCTCAGGGCGTTGTCCAACTCCTCATCCGAAAGCTGAGCCTTGTAGCAGATCAGCATGCCGCCCTTTTTCAGAAGGGGGGAGGAGAGTTCCATCAACACGGACAGTTTCGCCAACGCACGGGCGGTGGCAACCGAAAACCGTTCCGCTTGCTGCAAGGCGAGTTCCTCTATGCGCCCATCATAGGTCGAAATGGAAGATATCCCAAGGGAGTCGAGAATGGACTGCACTGCCGCCATCTTCTTCTTCACTGAATCGACCAGCAGCGTCTGTCGTCCGGAAACGATGCCAAGCGGAACTCCCGGGAATCCTCCACCAGAGCCTAGATCGACATATCTTCCTTCGGGAGCTTGGTTCAATTCATCCAATCCCGCAAGGGAATCCTCGATATGGAGAAGGCGGGCATGCTTGGAATCTTCAATACGCGTGAGATTGAGCGTCTTGTTGACCTCGAGCACCTGTTCCATATAACGGTCGATCAACTGTTTGGAGGAATCGTCCATGTATCTCCTTTGGTGATTGAGACGATACGGCGGCGGTGTGATGGTTTTCACTATATAAGAAAAGCAGCCCAGGTCAACGGATGCGACCCAGGCTGCTCGATAAGCGCGCTTTGAAGCGTGCGCGAAGCTTGCTATTTCACAGGAAGCACGACGACATGACGAGCGCTTCCTTCACCCTCGGAAGCCGTTTCAACACGGCTGTCATCGCGCAGCGCGATATGGACGATACGGCGCTCGTACGGCGTCATCGGGCGAAGCTTGACGCTGCGATGTTGATTGGCAGCCTTGTTGGCGGAAGAACGCGCGATCGACTCGAGCTTCTGACGTTGGCGGTTCTTATATCCCTCCACATCGACGACAACCGGATAACGGTACCCGATGGAACGGACGGTGATGGCAGAGACCACGAACTGCAGGGCATCGAGCGTTTTTCCATGACGTCCAATCAGAACGGCAAGATCATCGCCGGTGATGTCAAGGATGAGCTCGCCGTCGTCGCCCTCGTACTCATCGATGGTGACGTCGCCCACATCGAAATGCTTCAGGATATCCTGCAGCGCGGCGATCGCGGTGTCGGCGATGCGGTCCAGCTCCTCATCGGTGATCTCGCCTTCGGAGGAAGCCTCCTCCGCTTCGAAATCCTCCGTTTCGATGATCTCGTTTTCAAGTTCCTCAGCCATTGTCGCTCCTTTCATGCGGCATCGATGAAAAAGCCGCAGGGGACGGGGAAGGGATCTCTCCCCTTATTCAACACCGGCAAAACGCCGGCCTTACAAACAAACGGATCGATGCGCGATCAGATGCGTGTTCCAAAGTAATTCAACGCCAAAAAGAAAGCAACCTCCCGACGGGAGGTTGCTCAACACTTCTATGTTCGTTAAATCTAGCGCTTCTTGGTCTGGCGCTTCTTCTGAACACGGCGCGTGACGTTGACCTCGATGGGCATGACCTCGATGGCCTCCGTCTCCTTCTGATCCTTCTTCTTGAAGTAGCGCATGCTGATCTGCTGCTGCGCGACGCCGATGAGGGAGGAGACGCCCCAGAAGAGAAGAACGCCGGCGGGCGCGCCCCATGCGATCCACAGCATGATCATGCTCATGATGAGCGACATGATGATCATCTGGCGGCTCTGCTGCGGGTTGGACTTGTTGGAGAGCTGCTGCATGATCATCGGCAGGAACGTGGCGCCCGCGAAGATGATCATCAGGATGAGGTAGGGGATGAACGCGACAGGGCTCTGGCTCAACGCATCGCCGGGCGTGGCAACCAAGTCGGGAACCAGATTGTAGAACGCGTACGTGCCGTCCTCGACACGGGATCCCATCTCACGCAGGGTCTGGTACATGGCGATGAAGATGGGCATCTGGAGAAGGATGGGCAGGCAGCCGATCAAGGGGTTGAACTTGATGTCGGCATACATCTTCTGCATTTCCTGATTCTGACGCACGGGATCGTCCGCGAACTTGGTCTGGATCTCCTGCATCAGAGGCTGGATCTTCTGCATCATGAACGACGAGCGGGCCGATATATGCATCAAGGGGGCGACGATGATACGGAAGATGATCGTCACCAGGATGATGGCCAGGCCCCAGTCGCCGCAGAAGGTATAGAAGAAATGGATAATGTTATAAACAAAATCCTTGATGATATCCCACATGTATCAGTTTCCTCCTACTAAACCTGAAAGACGCATTAATTCCGTTAAGGAACAGGGTCGTACCCTCGCGATCCTCCAGGGCGACACTTCAAAATCCTCTTCACCGTCAGCACCATCCCTTTTCGAAACCCGTACCGCTCAAAGGCGATGCGGCCGTATTCCGAACAGGTTGGCACGAAACGGCAGCACGATGGGAAATGAGGGGAGATCGCCATCTGATAGAACTTGATGAGGAACACCGCGCAAAGAACAGGGATCCGCTTTATCGTTCGGATCAAACCTTTTCCTTCCGGAGGTTCGCTCACTGCAATCCGCCCTTCTTCACCGCATCGGCGCAAGCTGCTAGCACTTTACTATAATCCGCTTTCATAATGCCCGACTTCGCGAGGAAAATCACATCGTAGCCCTTCCAGGGACCCCCGGAAGCGCGGCATATCTCGCGCATACGGCGTTTGGCCGCGTTGCGCCAGACCGCATTGCCCTGCTTTTTCCCCGCAATAAAAGCAACACGACCGCTAGGGTCGTGCTGCTTTTCGTTGCGTAACACTATGAGCGTAAGGTACGGCGTGTGCGAACGCTTGCCCTGTGCGAACAAAACCGAGATATCTGCGCTGGATGCAATGGTATCCAACACAAGCCTCGATTACACGCAGAGGCGCTTGCGTCCCTTGGCGCGACGGGCGGAAAGCACAGCGCGGCCGCCCTTCGTGGCCATACGAGCACGGAAGCCGTGAACCTTAGCACGCTTGCGAGTGTTAGGTTGGTACGTGCGTTTCATTGGTGTAATCCTCTCATACGATTTAGAGCAACCCCGAAAGTATATCCCATCAACCGACGCCGTCAAGAACGAAGGCGTTTTTCATCATAGGTTCTGCATTTCGCTATATGAATGCCCATCTGGGGTGATGGGACGCTCGAATACCCGATTCGCAACGAGGGGCGTCTTGCAAGCCGCAGGGCGGTGGCGCACGGCAAGGCGCAGAGGACGCGGCGAAGCACAGCGGAGGCGAGGTCCTCCATGGATGGAGTTGGAAAACGAAGGAAGAAGGCATCGATCCGACCTCTCGAAAACCCGTAGAGAAGGTGAGGATGATCCTGGATTCCCGTTTTCCCCATCTGAAATTGTGGAAAAAGTGGATAACTTGGAATTCACTCGTACCGATTGGTGGAAATCCTTCTTGAAAGCATTTGTCAAGTGCTTTCAATCAATCGAATATTCATGCCCCTACCTGCGCTTTTTCATGATTTATCTTTTACACAAGCCTCTGACCTGGGCTTTTAAATTTCAAAAATAGTTTCAGCAGGTCAGAGAAAAGTAATCTGAATCCCTATGCTTTTCCAGAATAGGGAGCGCGGCCAAGGCGGCATTCCTCTTTCGAACATGCGTGCGAACGTGAAATCGGGGAGAGATTTCAACATCGGAGGCCGGATGTTCGAAAGTTTTCACCATTCGGCTTTCCGTCGTTTCCAACGTTTTCCACTTTCCTTGAACTAAATGTGGAAAACCGAGAAAACCCCTTTTAAATCCCCGTATGAATTTCAGCACCACCGTTTTCGCGTTTTTCCGACGGTTCGAATATGCCTGATGGTTGGCACGCGCTAGGGAAAACGGCTACAATGGGCGTTGAATTTTGTGAAAAAGGTTGAAACTTCTATCTGAAAAACGGAACTTAATTGGAAAACCAGATCGAACATTCACCTGAAGAACGGAAAAACGCTGATGGCACTGCTACGGCGTTCGATTTCACCTATGTGAAAACGACCGCCAGGATAGCCGTCTACGACGATCTCCGCAGCGCGCCGCGCGTCATCGAGATTCCCCCGGGACCCACCAACGAATACATCGAAGCGCTCGCGTCGACGACGTTCGACTATGCGAAACGATGCGGCGGATCCATCCCCTACACCGCCATTCGCGAGGTTTCGGAGAATTTCATCCACGCCCGCTTCAATGAAATCGTCGTGTCGATCCTCGACGAGGGAAACACCATCCGCTTCGCCGACCAAGGACCGGGAATCGCCCATAAGGACCAGGCGCAGCTGCCCGGATTCACCTCGGCGATCGAGCCTATGAAGAAATATATACGCGGCGTGGGCTCGGGACTTCCCATCGTCAAGGAATACCTCGAGTTCTCTCATGGCCATATATCCATCGAGGACAACCTCGACACCGGCGCCGTGGTGACGATCAGCCTGAAGGACGACCCCGCGCAGGAACCCGAGTTACCCTCTCGTGCCGCCCACCAGCGCAAACGCACGGTGCCCACACCTCCCCTCACGCAACGGGAGCGCGATTTCCTCGAGCTGTTCCTGGAGGAGGGCGCGCTCGGCGTGACCGACCTGGTGAACCTCACCGATGCGCCCCAATCGAGCACGCACGCCACGCTCAAGAAGCTCGAAGAGGCGGGGCTCATCGAAAGGACGGCGGGCCGCAAGCGCATCCTCACCGACATGGGGTACGAGGTGGCAAATTCGTTATAATTCCTACGCATGCAATCAACGGCACGCGCGCTCGGCGAGGAAGACGACATGGAAAGCAAACAACTGCAAAACGCCTGGCTGGAAGTCTGCGATCAGGTGAAGAGCTACCCCAACGTGGCTCCCTCGCAGGTGACGGCATTCTTCTCGCGCCTCGCCCCCCAGGCGATGAGCGAGGATTTCCTCATGCTCACCGCCGACACCGAGTTCATCAAAACCTGGATCGAGCAGCACTACCTCGACCACATCAAGCAGGCTCTGCTCGATCTGCGCGGGATCGAGTTCACCGTCGCGATCGAAGTCGATCCCACCGCCCAGCAGGCTGCGGAGCCGAAAGTCGAGCCTGATCAGGCGAGATCTGAGCAGCCGGAGTCCAAGCAGCCGCCTGCCCGCGGAGGAGCAGACCAACCCGTCATCCAGAAACAGGAGCGTCCGACCGCGCCCGCGGAAGAGCCGGATCGCGCAGGAACCCTGCCTCCGAGCCGACTCCGTGCGATCGAGGACCTCCCGGTGCCGGCGGAGGACCGCTACCTGTCCGCAGACGACCGCATCGAGCTGGACGCGAGCCCCACCTCGTCGCTCACGTTCGAGAACTTCGTCATCGGCGATTCCAACCGCATGGCCTACTCCATGGCGGTCGCCGTGGCCGAAGCCCCGGGTCGCGCGCATCTGAACCCCCTGTTCATCTACGGAAAATCAGGGCTCGGGAAGACGCACCTGCTCAGGGCCATCCAAAACTACATCCGCGAGACGATGCCCCACCTGTCCACGATCTACGTCGACTCGGCCGAGTTCCTCAGCGATTACACCGAGGCGGCGGCGGGCCACGACAAGGAGAAGTCGAGCTACCGCAACTTCAAGCAGCGGTATGAGGAGGCCGACGTGCTCCTCATCGACGACGTGCAGTACCTCCAGGGAAAGAAGCAGACGCTCGACATCGTCTTCCAGATCTTCAACAACCTCACCAGCCGGGGGCATCAGATCGTCCTCTCCGCGGACCGCGCGCCGAAAAACATCGACATCGACGAGCGCTACAAGACGCGCTTCAACTCGGGAGGAACGTTCGACATCCAGCCGCCCGAGATCGAGACCAAGCTGTCGATCATCAAAAGCTACCTGGACGAATACCGGGAAAACGAAGGGGACCCCGCCTTCACCATCCCCGATGAGATCCAGATCTACATCGCCGAGATATCGAGCTCCAACATCCGCGAGCTCAAAAGCGCCGTAACCAAGGTCATCTACCAGATGACCTATTTCAACCGTCCCAACCTCACGCTGGACGACGTGAGGACCCTGCTCGAGAACCATTTCTCAGGCGGCCCCTCCAAGCGGCTCTCCATCGCCGACGTCCAGAAAGAGGTCGAGGCGTTCTACAAGGTCAGCCACAGCGATCTCGTCGGCAAGAAGCGCTCGCGGGAGATCGCCTACGCGCGCCAGATAGCGATCTATCTCTGCCGCCAGATGCTCGACCTGCCCTACAACGACATCGGCAAGAAGTTCAACCGCGATCACACCACGGTGATGTACTCGGTCACCAACGTCGAGAAGAAGATGCAGGAAAGCCGCGAACTGCGGGAAGAGCTCGAGACACTCAGCCAGATCATCAGGGAGCTGTAGACGGGGCTCGCCCCCGCCGCCGCGCGGTGGTGGAGAGATGTTCAACAACCCGTGCGATTCCTGTTGAAAGATAAAAAGGCGCGTGGGGCCTGTGGATGGCGGGGACGCCCACTCCACCGCTCCCAACGAATGAATTTCCCTTATTGATCTGGGCGCATTCGAGTTATCCCACAATCCACCGTCTTTATTACCACCACTATTCGAAAAGATGATTAAAGAAAAGATCGAGATCAATAAGCGGAGGGGTTTCAGGATCCCCGAAGCGCGTCCATGCTAGTACAATAGCGATCTGGAAACATCCAACGCCGCGATCCCGCGGACGCTCCAACGATAGGAAGGTATGCCGTGAAGCTCAGCATCAACAAAACGGAACTCCAAAACGCTTTGGCGGTCGTGTCCAAGGGAGCCTCCTCCCGCTCGACCCTTCCCGTGCTGTCAGGCGTCCTCGTCGAGGCGCGCGGCGATGCGCTCACGCTCCAGACGACCGACCTCGAGCTCTCCATCCAGTACACGGCGCCGGCGCTCGTCGAGGAGGAGGGCAGGGCGGTCGTGCCGGCCAAGCTGTTCAGCGACATCGTGAAGAACCTCTCCGACGCTGCCGTCCACATCGTCGCGGACGAGGAGTCCGCCGACATCGCCTGCGACGGCGCGTCGTTCAGCATCAAGGCGCTCAACCCCGACGATTTCCCGGGATTTCCCCATGTGGACGTGACCCAGCGCATCGAGGTGCCGTTCTCCCAGTTCGCCGCGATGGTCCGTCGCGTCGCGCGCGTCGTCTCCCGCGATGAGAGCCGCGCCATCCTCACCGGCGTGCTCGTGACGCTCGAGGGCGGCGTGTTCAAGATGGTGGCGACCGACTCGTACCGCCTTGCGGTGACGGAGACGCAGGTTGCGGACAGCGGGGCGGAGGATTTCCAGGCGGTCATCGCGGGCTCGTTCCTGCAGGAGCTTGCCGGGCTGCCCAAATCCGAGGAGCCGGTGTCGCTGGCGTTGGCGGAGAACCAGATCGTCGTCACCTACCGCGACACGGTGTTCGTCAACCGCCGCATCGAGGGGAACTTCCCCAACTACAAGCAGCTCCTTCCCGACACGCATGCCCTGCGCGCGACCATCGAGGTCGACCGCCTCGTCGCGGCGGTGAAGCGAGTCTCCCTCCTCGGTCAGGCCGCTTCGCCGGTGAGGTTCGACATCAACGTCGCCTCCCAGACCGTGCAGCTTTCCGCCGCAGCCCAGGACGTGGGCAGCGCCCAGGAGACGATCCCCTGCGTCTGCGAGGGGGAGGATGTCGAGATCGCGCTCAACTCGTCCTATGTGCTCGAAGGCCTTTCGGCGGTCGAGACCGACAAGGTGAACCTCGATATCATCTCGTCGATGCGCCCCGGCACGTTCACCGCCGACGGGGATGAGGACTACCTCTACCTCGTCATGCCCGTCCGCATCGCGTAGCTGACGGGCGCGCCGGACCGATGGGATTGACGCTTCAGCGCCTCGAGTTCGTCGATTTTAGGAACTATTCCCATCTCGAACTGGGGGGATTGGGCCGGCTGACCGTGTTCGTCGGGCCCAATGCGACGGGTAAGACCAACATCATAGAGGGCATCCAGCTGCTCACCGCGCAGACGTCGTTCCGTAATCCGACCGCAGCGCAGATGGTGCGCCACGGCGCGCCGTTCGCCCGGCTCGACTCCTGGGCGTCCGACGGTGCCCGCGATCTGCAGTTCACGCTGCAGGTGGTGGATGGGAAGAAAAAGCGCCTGCTCAACGGCAAACCCAAGCGCGCGGCTGATCTGCGCGGCATCGTGCCGTCGGTCGCCTTCACGCCCGACGACCTCGAGCTCGCGCGCAGCGCCTCGGCGTCGCGCCGCGATGCCCTCGACATCCTCGGCTCTCAGCTTTCCGCCAGCCATCACCGCATCCGCTCCGACTACGAGAAGGCCCTTAAGGGAAAGAACCGCCTCCTGCGCGACGAGGCGCCCGACGACCTTGTAGCCAGCATGGACGAGGTCATGGTCATGGTGGGAGCGCAGCTCACCTGCTACCGCGCGGCGCTGTTCAACCGCCTCGCCAAGGCGATGGCAGGGTATTATGCTCAGATCTCGAACGGCAGGGAGGAGCTGGAGGCTAGCTACACCCCCTCGTGGATCGAGCACGACCCCGAGCGGATCGTCATGGAGACCCCGTCGCGCGACGAGGCGCGCGATCGCCTCGAATTCGCGCTCGTCGCTCGTCGCGCGGAGGAGCGCGCCCGCCATCGCAGCGTGGTCGGACCCCACGCCGATCACCTTGACTTCTTCATCGACGGCCGCAACGCGGCGTTCTACGGAAGCCAGGGGCAGCGGCGCTCGCTCGTGCTCGCGTTCAAGCTCGCCGAGACGGCGCTGATAGAGGAGATGCTCGACCAGAAACCGGTGCTGCTCCTCGACGACGTGATGGGGGAGCTCGACGCCGATCGACGCCGCGCCCTGCTCGCCTTCGCGCTCGAGGATCTGCAGACGTTCATCACCACGACCGGGCTTTCCTATTTCGGCGGCGATCTGCTTTCCCGCGCCGATGTCGTGGAACTTCCGATAAAGGCGTGAGATGCGTTGATCGCTTATGATCAACGATAAAATGAAGAAGTTGTTGAAATAACCCGCTATCTCCCCGCAAAACGGCTGAGAAAGCGTCAGAACGCTGTAATCCGAGCTTTTATCATGCTGGATTATGCTAGAATCATGCGGTTAGCTTCGCACCCTCTTCCCCCTGTCCCCGGAACCCGTTGTCGCCGGGCGGACTGCGTCCGATAGCGCCGGGAGAGCGTGCGATCGAGGAAGCGAAGGAGCGTTCTGTGGCGAACAAACCAGGGCATTACGGTGCCGAGGACATCCAGGTCCTCGAGGGTCTCGAGCCGGTGCGCAAGCGCCCCGGCATGTACATCGGATCCACCGGTCCGCGCGGCCTGCATCATCTGGTGTACGAGGTCGTCGACAACTCCGTTGACGAGGCGTTGGCCGGCTTCTGCACCCATATCGAGGTGTGGATCCATGCGGACAACTCCATCACGGTCGCGGACAACGGCCGAGGCATCCCCGTCGAGAAGCACCCCAAGGAGAAGATCCCCACCGTCGAGGTGGTTTTGACCATCCTGCACGCCGGCGGCAAGTTCGGCGGCGAGGGCTACAAGGTCTCCGGCGGCCTACATGGCGTGGGCGTGTCGGTCGTCAACGCGCTCTCCACGCGCGTCGAGGTCAACGTGCGCCGCGATGGCAAGGAATACGCCATCGACTTCAAGCGCGGCAAGACCAACACCAAGCTGCATGAGATCGGCAAGGCCAAGGGCACGGGCACCAAGACGACGTTCTGGCCCGATCCCGAGATCTTCACCGAGACCACGATCTTCGATTACGACACCTTGGCGGACCGCTTCCGCGAGATGGCGTTTTTGAACAAGGGTCTCAAGATCATCCTGCACGACGAGCGCTCCGACCCGCGCGCGATGGAAAGCGAGCCGCTCGCCGAGCCGCGCACCGAGGTGTTCCAGTACGCCGGCGGCATCATCGACTTCGTGAAGTACCTCACCGAGGGCAAGGAGACGCTCAACAAGCCGATCTACTTCGAGGCCGAGAACGCCGATGGCGTCGTCGAGGTCGCCATGCAGTGGACGTCCTCGTACTCCACCAGCATGGTCATGGCGTTCGCCAACAACATCAACACCCATGAGGGCGGCACCCACCTCGACGGCTTCAAGCAGGCGGTCACCCGCACCATCAACGAATACGCGCGCAGCAAGGGCATCCTCAAGGAGAAGGATTCCAACCTCTCCGGCGACGACACGCGCGAGGGCCTTGCCGCCGTCATCTCCGTCAAGCTGCATGATCCGCAGTTCGAGGGGCAGACCAAGACCAAGCTCGGCAACACCGAGATCCGCCCCCTGGTCCAGGGCGCGGTGACCCAGGGTTTGGGAGAGTACCTCGAGGAGAACCCCACCCCCGCCAAGCGCATCGTGGGCAAGGCGACCCAGGCCCTCAAGGCCCGCGAGGCCGCCCGCAAGGCGCGTGAGATGACGCGCCGCAAGAACGTCCTCGATTCGTTCTCGCTGCCGGGCAAGCTGGCGGACTGCTCCTCGAAGAACCCCTCCGAATCCGAGATCTTCATCGTCGAGGGTGACTCCGCAGGCGGCTCCGCCAAGCAGGCGCGCGACCGCAAGACGCAGGCGATCCTGCCGCTGCGCGGCAAGATCCTCAACGTCGAGCGCGCCGGCCTCCATCGCTCGCTATCCAGCGACACCATCAGCTCGCTGATCACCGCCATCGGCACCAACATCGGCGAAGACTTCGATGCTGATCAGGCGCGTTATCACCGCATCATCATCATGACCGATGCCGACGTCGACGGCGCCCATATCCGCATCCTGCTGCTCACGTTCTTCTACCGCTACATGCCCGAGCTGATCAACCGCGGCTACATCTACATCGCCTGCCCCCCGATCTTCGGCGTCAAGAAGAAGAACACCCGCTCCACCAAGATCGAGCGCTACATCTACGACGAGAGCTCGCTTGGAGCCGTGCTCGCTGAGATGGGCGGATCGGACAAGTTCGACGTCCAGCGCTACAAGGGCCTCGGCGAGATGGATCCCGACCAGCTGTGGGAGACGACCATGGAGCCCGCTTCCCGCACGCTGCTCCAGGTGAGCATCGATGATGCCGCCGAGGCGGAGCGCACGGTGAGCAACCTGATGGGCGACGCGGTCGAGCCCCGCAAGGAGTTCATCCAGAAGCACGCCAAAGACGTCCGCTTCCTGGACATCTAATGAGAAAAAGGGACAGTCACTTTTTCTCATTTCGCAGGTGAGAGTGAAATCAAGCCATCAACTCTGTTGAAAGGATTCGCATGGCTGACGATATCAAAGACAACAATTCCTCCCCGGATCAGGACGGATCGCTCGACGAGCTGCTCCGCCGCGCCGAAGAGGATGCCGACGATCAGGAGGGGGTCTCCGAAGAGGAGCCTGCCGCCGAGAAGCCCGTCGGCGCAGCGATGTCCGACGAGGCGCGCGCGCAGGCGATGATGGTGGACATGCCCAACCCTCACGGCGCCATCGTCGAGAACGCCAACGGCGGCGAGGGCACCATCGTGCGCACCGCGTATCTGGGCAAGGAGATGCAGACCTCCTTCCTCGAGTACTCGATGAGCGTCATCGTCGCGCGCGCCCTGCCGGATGTGCGCGACGGCCTCAAGCCCGTCCATCGCCGCATCCTGTACGCGATGAACGAGAGCGGTTACACGCCCACCCGTCCCCATATGAAGTCCGCCCGTACGGTCGGCGACGTGATCGGCAAGTACCATCCGCATGGCGACTCCGCGGTGTACGACACCATGGTCCGCCTCGCCCAGCCGTTCAGCATGCGCGTGCCGCTGATCGACGGCCATGGCAACTTCGGCTCCATCGACGGCGACTCCGCCGCGGCTATGCGCTACACCGAGGCGCGCCTCGACAAGGCAGCCATGGAGCTGCTGCGCGACCTCGACAAGGAGACGGTCGATTTCCAGCCCAACTACGACGAGAGCTTGGAGGAGCCGACGGTTCTGCCCGCGCGCTTCCCCAACCTGCTGGTCAACGGCTCCAACGGCATCGCCGTCGGCATGGCGACCAACATCCCGCCGCATAACCTGGGCGAGACGATCGACGCGACGTGCCTGATGCTCGACAACCCCGACGTCACCACCGACGAGCTGATGAAGGTGCTGCCCGGTCCCGACTTCCCGACCGGCGGCATCATCATGGGCAAAAAAGGCATCCTCGACGCGTACGAGACCGGCCGCGGCTCCCTCACCATCCGCGCAAAATGCACGGTGCAGGAGGGCAAGAACGGCAAGAGCACCATCGTCGTGAGCGAGATCCCCTACCAGGTAAACCGCAACCGCCTGCTCGAGAAGCTCGGCGAGCTCGTGCGCGACAAGAAGCTTCCCGAGATCAGCAACATCCACGACGGCGCCGACCGCCACGGCATCGACATCATCATCGAGCTCAAGCGCGACGCCATCCCGCAGGTGGTGCTGAACAAGCTCTACAAGCACACCCAGCTGCAGGTCGGCTTCGGCGTCATCATGCTGGCGCTCGTCGACGGCGTCCCGCGCGTCATGTCGCTCAAGGAGATGCTGCATTACTACATCCTCCACCAGGAGGACGTCATCGTGCGCCGCACGCGCTACGAGCTGCAGAAAGCCGAGGAGCGCGCGCATATCCTGCAGGGCTACATCGTCGCGCTCGACAACATCGACGAGGTCATCTCGATCATCCGCTCCTCGCAGACCGACAAGGAGGCAGCGGAACGGCTCACCGAGCGCTTCGGCCTCACCAAGAAGCAGACCGACGCCATCCTCGAGATGCGCCTGCGCCGCCTGACCGGCTTGGAGCGCGAGAAGATCGAGTCCGAGCTGGCCGAGCTGCTCGAGAAGATCGCCTACTACAAGCGCGTCCTCGAGGATCCCGCCCTGGTGCGTGAGATCATCAAGGAGGAGCTGCAGGAGATCAAGAAGAAGTTCAACACGCCGCGCCGCACGCTTCTGTCCGAGGCCGCCAAGGACCTCGACGTCGAGGACCTCATCGCCGAGGAGAACATGGTGGTCACGGTGACCAAGGCCGGCTACGTGAAGCGCCTCCCGGTCGCCACCTACCGCCAGCAAAAGCGCGGCGGCAAGGGCATGCAGGCCGTCAACCTCAAGGACAACGATTACGTCGAGCACCTGTTCGTCGCGTCGACGCATGCCTACATGCTGTTCTTCAGCACGCGCGGCAAGGTGTACCGCCTGAAGGTGTACGAGCTTCCCGAGGCCGGCCGCCACGCGCGCGGCACCGCGATCGTCAACCTGCTGCCGCTCGAGAAGGGCGAGAGCATCTCCGCCGTCATCGCCACCAAGGAGTTCCCGGCGGACGAGTACCTGATGTTCGCCACCTCCCACGGCATGGTCAAGAAGACCTCGATGGATCTGTACGACCGCACCCGCCGCGACGGTCTCATCGCCATCAACCTGAAGGACAACGATGAGCTCATCAGCGTGCGCCGCGTCGCTCCGGGCGAGAAGGTCATCATGGTGTCTTCCGCCGGCAAGGCGATCATGTGGGATGAGAGCGAGGTCCGCGCGATGGGCCGCGACACGATGGGCGTGCGCGGCATGAACGTCCCGCCGATCGCAAAGGTGCTCGGCATGGAGATCGCCAGCCCCGAGACCGACCTGTTCGTCATCACCGAGAAGGGTTACGGCAAGCGCACCCCGGTTTTGGAGTACCCCGAGCATCATCGCGGCGGCCAGGGCGTGTTCACCATCACGATGACCGAGAAGAAGGGTCTCCTCGCGGCGATGAAGATCGTCTTCGAGGATGATGAGATCATGATCATGTCCGAGGAGGGCGTGGTCGTGCGCACCCCGGTCTCCGGCATCTCCGAGCTGGGCCGCTCGACGCAGGGCGTCCGCGTCATGAACGTCGCCGACAAGGATCGCGTGACCGCGGTCGCCATCTCCAACCGCGGCAAGAAGAAGCGCGGAGCGAAGGACGACGAAAACGGGGACGGGACGATGACCGAAGCCGACATCGACGAGATGGAGGAGTAAGCGGCTGATTCAGGTTCGTTTTGCCGCTAAAACGTTTCACGTGAAACCGGAGAGGGAGCTTTCAAGCTGAACTCCGATCGCGGGGCTGGAAACAAGGGTTTCCAGCCCCGCTTGCTTTCACGGGCTTCAGTCTGCCAGAAAAACTATGATGCAGACCCGAAATAAGCCCCTCATCCCTCGGGCTTCTTCTTGTTTCTTAGCTCGAACATGAATTCGGGGTCGTCAGTCCAATAATGCGATGTTTTGTATAGATCGGTTTACCGGAATCGCCGTTTCAATGGGCATTTCAGTATGAAATGAAGGGCAAATCATCAATTCGGTATAGAAAACCTCCCTATGAAGAGAGGTTTTCTATGCAAAACGTCGCATTGTTGGAGCGAGAGCGTCGATTCAGCGCTCCTCTTTGAAATCTTCGGGAGCGAGATTCTCCAAAAACTCGTGGAACTCGGCGATCTCCTCCTCGTCCTGCGGGTTCTTGCGGAAAACATAGGGGAAGGACGCCTTTTCCAGCACCTCCTCGTCGATGAAGATGGGGGCCTCCTGTCGGATGGCAAGGGAGAGCGCGTCGGAGGGTCGGGCGTCGAGTTCGATCAGGCGGCCGTGCTGGCGCAGCGTCAACCGTGCGAAGAAAGTGTTCCCTTTCACCTCGTTGATGAGGACGTGATCGATGCGGGCATCGAGGTTGGTGAGCGCGTCCAAGAAAAGGTCGTGCGTCATCGGGCGGGAGAAGCGGGCCTTCTCCAGCGCGATTCCCATCTGCGTTGCCTCCGCCGTCCCGATCCAGATCGGCACGACGCGCCGCGTGCGTTGCTGGGTCGCCTCCTCCTCGGGTTGCAGCACGATTATCGAGGGCGAAGGCGGTGCCGTCATGATGAGCGTTTGGATGGTGACGGGGATCATCGGTGCTCCCTCTCGTAGGCGGATGGGATCGAGGTGATTATACGTCAACGTGCTAGGCCGGCATCCTGGCCGACGTGCGAGCGGGGGAGCGGGTCGAGAGGTTAGCGTGCGACGCGCAGCCAGGAACATGCCCTTTGGACGCCGTCTCCATCATGTCTCAAAATCGCTGAAAAAAGTTCTTGCCCCCTCGCCGGAACTGCGTTATATTGTTCAGGCACTTTTTTGCGGGCCCGTAGCTCAGTTGGTTAGAGCGCACGCCTGATAAGCGTGAGGTCGCTGGT
>ERZ1034920.26-NODE-26-length-101175-cov-75.440200_pt1 | contig 101175 bp, 100 predicted proteins | sample MGYA00520688_ERZ1034920 | MGnify/ENA primary metagenome ERZ1034920 (study PRJEB33766, sample SAMN09781785) | gut metagenome | biome: gut microbiome | host: Homo sapiens | place: Madagascar | study: EMG produced TPA metagenomics assembly of the PRJNA485056 data... | reverse complement strand
CTTGGTTAACTCCATTGCCTCCTTCTCCGTGATATTGCTGTTACCTGCATCAATATCATTTACTATCTTCACCAGTAGGTTTCTTATGACTCTTAACATGATTTATCAATAGTGTTATCACTAATATACCAATTATTGCAGTATGCAATTCAAGCATTATATGGTCTTCCAATGGTATAGTGAAATAGTAATCATATATGTTAATGCTGTCATCTATTAGTATAAAGTACAGAAGCAACCTATGATAGTTACAAAACTTAAATACATAAGTTGCTATATACATGAATAGCCAAGTTAATAGTGACATTCCTGATACATTACTTAAGACTGGTGCATCTATACCAAACCAACATAGTGTAGTATTGACTATATATGACAGTGTAACTAGTATTGGAATGTACTTTAAGGCAATCAAGAATACTTTATATAAAGATTTACTTTTATATACCTTTCCAGAGGGTGAGGTGTGTCTATAAACACACCACTTACTTTTTAGTAAGTTTCCCTCCACAGCCGTATCTTTTGCCTGCCTTTATACCAGCTTTAGGACTCATAGGTCTGGGTCTTTTTACTCTCCTTGCCATAACAATCAACTTTTAAATAATTTACCTTCACAGTCATATCTTCTCTCTCTTTGTTTGGTCACTCCTGCTTTAGCAACCATAGGTTTTGCTCTTCCCATAATTTTTAGATTTTAATTGTTATTTAATAATTGAGTCATTAAGCTTCTTGCCCTTCTTCATCAGGCTTTAAGTAGTCAACTGCTACTAGATAAGGAGCCCATGCCTTAGCAGCACGGTCATATCTGTGAATTGCTCTAATGTCTCCAGTTGATTCATCTTTGTCCACCCATAGAACATTAATATCCGTTGGGGGATAGGGAGACTCATACAGGTTATTCAGGTTTACTTTCTTCATTTTTGAATGTAGTTAAGTTAGTAAATTCTCTTCTCCTAATTTGGCAAGAGAGGTCAGTACAAATAGAATTCATAAGACTAAACAGTTGTGTTCTTAATTCTCTAACTTCCTCTTCCAAATCTTCATTTCTCTTTAGAACCTCTTCCAGCCTTGTTCTGTTATCATCAGACAACTTCTTGTAAAAGTCAAGAGATTCTTGCATGTTTTGTATCAGATTATTGTCTACTTCGCTATTGTACTTCTTTCTGGCAAATATCCAAGAAGCCCAAGCACTAACCACAGTAGTAAGTAACCCTATACCTCCAGTAAGAAGTGTTTCCGTTTCAATCATTTCTAATGTTGGTTTTTAATTTGAGTTCTGTTCTTTCAAGCAATCTTACTTGTTAGGTACCCTTGTTAAGGATGGTTTTTATAAACTTAATAACCTTATAAACCAGGATAAGAATAAATACAAACCCAAAGCACATAAGGAATGATTGATAGCCTTTAATTCTGTTGACTTCTTTTACTTCAGTGGTCTTAATCTCAACTGGTACTTCAATACTATCTGTTTTGACAACAGTGTCAGTCCTGTTAAAGTATTTGTAAATATACTTGTACTTATACTGATGTACTGTGTCTCCACTTATGAATCTGTCAATGCTGTCATGAACAAAGATACTGTCTTTATACAGTTGATTTACATATTCAGTTCTTACAGTCTCCACTAGAACTGGTCTGTCTACATACTTAGTAGTAGTACAAGAGACCACTATGAAGATTAAGATTGCTATCAATAAACTCCTCATAACTTTTTATTTTAACAAGTCTTCATATACCGTCCAATCAATCTTGTCTTTCTCCTGCCACCCAGCGGCTAAAGTATCAGTAACATAGGACATAGCACTGATATAGAAATCCTTTAAATCCTCCAGACTTTCAAACTTATAATATACAGGAGACTCTGTAGTGCCAAACTTGAAGGTAGGAAGTACTTGACCATTTGTTTGTACAGCTAGGTCATAGGCTGTTTTGTAATTGAGTTGATTCTCCATAGAGAGCCATACAGGAACACCCTTCCACACAAAGCCTGACAATATGAGCCTATCAGTTCTCTTATTTATCTCTGTAAGAATAAAGTCTTTTATTTGACTTAAAGAAGGCTTATTCCTGAACACATGTTCAGCCCATGTTCCTACATTGGACTCTACTTTATTACCATCTTCATCAATGTCATAGAAGGGCTTATAATCAAAAGCTATTTTAACTATATTACCGCTAACTGATATTGGTGTGTAATAATCTTTTAAATTAGTTACTCTTATCATTGTGGTTAATTTTTAAAGCTACTTCTTGCAACTTTTAACCCAAGGTATATTTAAATACCTTGGGAAAAGTTGTAATATAATTAAGAGAGGGGACAAAAAGCCCGAACCAGGTACTGAGCAGACTTTCCTGAAGAAATAGAGTAAATCCTGTCAGGGGATGTCCCCCAACTATTGGAAACACTCCCCTGAGTGCTAGTCCAATAACTATTGAAAATCATCTTATCACCACCAATATAATTATTAAGAATATTCTGAATTTTATTGAAGTTATCTACAACACCTTTCCACTCTCCTAAAGCACCAAGATAGCCTGTCTTTCCATTAGGAAATGTATATCCTGCACAATATTCTGCCGCAGGGGCTCCTGTTACCTTTTGACTGTCAGTAACTCCAGCTAGTTGTTCAATAATCTTAGATGTATTACCAGCTCCATCATTATCTAAAACTGCTGTAGAAAGTGAGGTGCTTGTAACTATATCTGTAATAGTGGTATTATAACCTCCCCATGCCAAACTGGGACCATTCTCTTTAGCAATAACAAAACTGCCACTAATTGGTCTGACTACTGCAACACCATTTGCCTTTTCATTAGCAAAGCCCTTTGAAGCCCAATCCTTTGGAGTATAAAGAGTGCCATCTATATGTTGAATATATACATCAGCGGCTTCAACATAATTCATAGAAATACTGCCCTTACAACTTGTACCACTAAATGACCAACTACCATCAGAAACCATAAGATTTTCTATCTTTGAGCCCACTACTTTAACTGTAGTACCGTACTTTATAGGTAGTACATGAGTACCTGCCTTAACTGTAGTTTGAACTTCTTCGCCATCATGGTTGGTATAAGTAACAAAGAAGTCAGGATTTTGCTCAGACATATTGGTATCTATAACTATTGTGGCATAATATATCTCATTGGCTATCTTATATACATTAGTATTAATCTTCTCAAGAATAATCTTTTGTGTAGTACTCATGCCTTCAAAGTATCCTCCTGAGGGTGCTGTAACAGTAGTAGGTAATCCAGCGTCTCCCCCTACTACAAGCTTATTCTCCCTGAATAATAGGTTACCAAAGACTGCCCTGATATTTGTACTCTCTATTGATAACCTACCTCCCGAATTAGGAGTAGTGAGATAGAGAGAAACTGCATTAGTTATACTATTACCTCCTGTGACAGTCATATCACTATCGCTATATATAGTGAGTTGTATAAACCCCTTCGATGGAGAAGTGTTATTTGGAAGACTAAGATATTGCCCACTAAAGGTCAAATACATCTCTGAAAGTCCCTCATTTACTTCTAGATGGTCTATGCTCTGTAAAGAAGACCTCTCTATAAGAGTTATAGTGTTGGGGAGACACAAATGCGTAAGGGATATGTTACCGAACATATAAGACCTCGTAGTAGTGACCGATGTAAAATATTTAAATCCACTAAAATCACCAAGATACCCTGAATATGTTGGAAATATAGAAGTACTTGGAGAAGTACCAGGCTGTATATCCTCAGCAGTAATTGAAGCAGCCTCTTCTTTAGTAACATAAGTACTATTGGCACACAGACCAGCATTATAGAATACTTTTGCTATCTTAGCATCAGCAACAGCAATGTCATCATTAACTAACTGAACAGACTTTGATAAAGTAAATAATGCAGAACCATTATAAACTTTAGTGAACTTTGCTGTTAGAGTACCACTTATAACAGTATTAATGATTTGAAGCCTTTTTATAGTACAAGAAGTTTTATTAGACTCTGTAATTTCTGCATAACCATCAAGACCAGTTAAAGACCAAGTTACATTAAAATCTCCTGTATAAGTATTGGAGTGTTTTATTGTATAAGTAGTCTCTGCTCCTAACTGACTATCTCCTTCAAGTGTTGTGTCCTTACCTGAGGGGTACATCTTTGAAAGAATCCTAGTAGTCATTGTCTTTGTTGTGGTTGTGACTTTAGTCTCTCCCTCCTTTCGTGTTCTAGCTATTAATTGTACAGTAATTTCTCTACCACCTGCACCTTCTGTAGTAGTTAATACACCAGTAGTAGAATCTAGAGTTATTGCTGAGCTGCTACCTGATGTTATAGAGAAAGAGGCTGATTGTAATTCAGCACCAGATACAACACATGAATATTTACCAGTACCACCTTCAGTTAAAGACTCAGGACCAACTAAGTATACAGCAGGAGGAGCTATGATATATAACTCAGATGATGAATTAAATATATTATTTCCAAACACTGCCTGAAGCTCAGATAACTGAGATTCACTCACTTCAACTAGTTTAATCCTACCCTTTAATTTAAGAGTACCAAGAGCCTTTAAACTAAGTAACTGTGCAGTATCTACATTAGTCCAATCTATATTATTCATTACTAGTGAACATTCACTTGAGTCTGATGTTTTACTATTGAACCAATTATAGATAAAATCAAAGTTATTGCTTACAAGAGGACAATCTTTGATACTTATATTCTTCAGAGTTTTAATATCATCAAAGGTTATGGCACTATAAGCTAAGAGTGGGAGCTGCTCTAATGTTAAATTAGTTATAGTAGCAGGGAGCTTAAGAACTTGAACAGGGCTTCCTTTAGCTAGTAGTAGGGAAGCTATGCCTGAATTTGAAGCCCATACTGATTTAATATATTGATGTTCTGATAGGTCTAATGAAGTCAACTTTTTGAAACTTCTTATATCTATAAACTCTAATCTTTTAGCCTGCTTTAATCCCGATATTGCAGTAACCTCATTATTAATTAATGAAGAACTACCAAGCCGAAGGTGAGTAAGACAAGTACCTAAGTTATCATCATAGACAGCTGCTATTGATATAGTAGCTAGCTTATCAGCCATCTTCCTAGTATCTAAAACTTTAATATTAGGAGCACCATATATTCTAATAGGGTCACCAACATTAAGTACTTCAGTAGTAGTAAATGTGTGCTCATTGTCCATGTCAAGGTAAACACCTGTTTCTCTTGGTTCATCATTAATGCCATATCCAAAGTTTATTGGATAGCCTGACACAATAGTAAACTGTTGACCAGCAGGAGTACCATTGATACATTTAAACTCAATAGACTGTGATTTATAAGGACCTGTAATAAACTTAGCATCATATATAGAGAACCTCTTTGCTAACCACCATTTTCTATGTAAGTCTCTTTTACCTTGTAACATGAAAAGGTTATCAATTCCTTTCTCTGCATATGGTCCAATGTACTTGTATTGAGCATCTTGATTATAAACTCTTTCTACCCATTTATCTGCCTGCTCTCCATCGAGCATATCAATTATATTGATATATGATATACCCGCAGAATATAAAGCATTATCCATCTTTTGAACTATGCCCATGAATTCTTTATCACTTTCAAGCATATTCCAAAGTCTAGAATCATGACCTGCAAATAAGTAAGCACCAGAATCATCGGTAGACTGCCTGTCATCTGTTGGTTTTACTCTTAGTCTACCAGTGTTTATAAGACCATGAACAGTATCATTATCATAGTGAATATAGTAGAAGTGGGACCCATCTTCTGAAGTAAACATTGCATTCTTTACAGTTTGGTCAACTGCCGCATGTCTTAGAATATATACATAATATGCAGCCAGTTTATAGATGTCCATGTGTTCCCATTTCTCCGTAGCAAAGTTTTCTTGAGAAACAGTACTCATCCACTCTGCAAAGGTCTTTAAGTCTGATATGTCTGGATTGCTTGTATCAGGGTATCTACTTTCAAAAGCATCTTCCCATTTAGTGTCAAAGTTCTCAGAGGTAGTAAATAGAGCTAAAGAATTACCATTGTTGAGTACCTCCCAACATTGCATTCTGGAATTATCAAAACTAGGAATTCCTTTAAATCCAAATACACTTTCTGTGGATTTATCATTATTAAAGTTATACTTACCTATAAATATAAGGTCATCATTCTTAGTCTTTCTATAGAATAAAAGTATAGGAAATCCGTCAATAGCAGTTCTTACATCATATTCATAATCTGCATTGATAGCTGCTTTTTGAGCATTAGTTCTACATACATATTCTCCGTCTATTTGAACATTGTACAGAGCTTTGTTCCACAATTTAGCAATACCAGTATTATGAGTACCAGAAGACTCTGCGTAATCAGCTTTAAGACACCAACAATTAACAGGTTGTGAACCCTCCCTAAAAGAGTATAGTTTGTCTTGAACAACCTTTCCATTAGAATCGTATAATATTGTACCATCTACCTTCTGTGTATAAATTCTAAAATTCTTTTTAGGATAACCCATGGAAGATGTACCTTGTGGTCTCATAGCTGCACTAACCATACTAAAGTTCCTAGTAGGGTCCTGCATGTTGTAGTAGTCTATATCTACTATTATCTGAGTATTCTTATCAGAGGTATTCTCAAGTACTGGAATATCACCAGTTACTATCATCACTGGCACTCTACTCATCATCTTATTAGGGTCAAAAGATGTAGTTCCTTCTGTGTACACATCATTCTTCTCATATACAGAGGTCATCTCTTCTATACTATCTCTATAGAGAATATAGTTATTGAGAATTTGGTCAGAAGTCAATGCAGTGTTATATATTCTTATAGCCTTAAGAGATACTTCTACTTTATCAGATGCAGTGAATTTAATGGTTTTAGGAGAATCATATTTATCAGTAGCTGACCATGCCTCTCCTCTAGATATAATGCCATTAGTATAAATAAAAGAAAGGCACTTATTAAGAGTACCACTACTCTTATTTATAACAAATGCTATTCTTACATTCTCACCACTCCTAAACTCAGTTTCTACGGTAACACCATTCTCAGAAGTCAATGATACTTTAGTTGCGGTTATAAGTAATCCAGTACCACTAGCATTCCTTAGGTCACATATGACAGCATCATCCTCTCTCACATTTAATGTAGAGAACTCTAATTCAATAGTCTTTCCTGTTCCTGTAGGGTTATTATCCAATGGAGCATAGTCTATAGAGAATGAAGTCCCTGATGGCATTAACAATCTATTATTAACCCAGCCTGAAACATCATTCCATTTAAAACCATAGAATGTTCCTGTATATCCGTTATAGGACCATATATCTCTATTGGGAGAAGAATTACTTTTTCCTACAGCTGTGAAATCCAGCTCAAGATTATTAGTGATGTCACTTATATTCATAGATGTAGGAGTTACTACAACAGGGATTGTATATTCTACTTTCCCAGACACAAGCTTCAACACTTTATTTCCAGACTTAGAAGATACTAACGTATAGTTATTTTCAGTATCATTACTCGAAGTTATAGCTCCCTTTAACTCGTCATTAAGATAGATACCTACCTCTATACCTTGTTCATTAGTAGGAGAATAAGAAGCAAACCTCAAACTATATGGAACATATTGCTCCATATTATATATTGATACATTATCCGAAGGGCCTATTATACCATTCTCTGAAGGTATCTCAATAGCAACACCAAGTATAGTATCTGTAGATGCGCCAGTGTATACTATAAAATCTCTATATAAAGTATTTGTATAGAACTTCTCACCATTCACTATAGAGTGTGCTCTAAGTTGTAATGAGTGCCTACCTTGTTGTAGATTAGATAGAGTGATATACTTAGTTCTAGATGCTTCTACATCTACTACTTCATCTTCCTCTTTAACAAACTCAAGTTGTTCACCATCTATATACCATTCTACTGTCTTTGTACCATATCCAGAAATGTTAAATAGTACTTCCATATTAAGGGAAGTAGCAGAAGAAAGGTCATAAACCTTTGATATATTGAGTTCATCTTTAATAGTAAGATTAACTACTTGATATGTGACAGAAACTGTAGTAGCTGCAAGGGTGTTCTTATCTGTTATACCTATAATAATAGTGTTTGTACCCTCACCTAAGTACTTATCTAAATTGAATTTTACGGTACTTCTGCTATTACGAGTTTCAGTAATAACTTTCTTTGTAGAGTTTCTTACTATTGTATAAGTAACAGTAGCAAGACCACCTACTGAAGCTCCTTGTTTATTCTTTGTGTCAAAGATAAATTCCACATAGTTTCCTGTGGAGCCTAATTGAACAGCTTTATATGAGCCTGATATTAGATTTATTTCTGCCTCATAATTAAATGGAGCATCAAAAGTTCCTAGCACCAACTCATTCTTGGTTGGGTCCTCTAGATATAAATCTCTATTTTCAATATCAGCAAATACAAGATACCTATTATTAGTTGTGTCATAATAGAACACTCCCATTTTACCGTCAAGAGTCTTTTTTATAAACTCTTGAACCCTAGACCCACTGACAGGTAGATTCTCTGTACTGTCATCACCACCCCAGTCAGAGTGCTTATTTATTTCTTTATCATAAACTTTATTCGCCATAATATTTATTTAGTATTTCTCCACCCTTCAGTATTTATCCAGCCCTTTTCATTCTTCCAGAAACCACCACCAAAGCATCCTTTAATAGCCTCCCATACTAATTGAGCTCCTTTCCTTATCTCTTGTATAGGACGTTTGCCTTGATATATGGTTTCTATAATTTTAGAATTAATTGCTATCATCGAGTATAAAATAAAAAGTGTTTGAGTTTCTAATAACTAAACTTTCATACTCCTCTGGGGTTAGTACAACGAATTTATCTTCTATGTATTTATGCACACCACCACTGAATACTGCGTTATTACTGTCTTTAGTAGGTTCTAAGTCAAATGCTACACCGCCTGCCTCTATTACTTTGGCATCTATTTTCTCATTAAGCTCCCGAGCATAGTTCTTATTTTCCTCTATTTTGGTATCTTGTACTAATTGGTCCCTGTCAATTATTCTTTTCCAAGTGAAGAGGGTGTTTATATTATCAGTGTTGACAACAATAGCCTCTATTATATTCAAAGGGTCCTTAAATATTGAGTCTATAGTGTTATTATAACACAGCACCTTGGACTGAGACACTTCCCCATCAAAATCTATTTCTAATACAAGTACCTCCTTACTTTCTCTGTCAATAGCTACTATATAGATAAAATCCCCTTTCTTGGGAGTATTCTTATTAGTATCTTTTAAATACCAATCTTCTCCTTCTTTTTCCAGTCTACATATGCTTAAGTCAGATACAGTAGCTGCATCTCCAAAAGCTATATATGCAACAGTATCAGCATGAATAGTGTCTTTAAATTCTATATAGCCTGTTTTAGAATTAAAATCAGTAACAATGGAATGGTCTGTAAATAAGTAGAATTGTTGAGGTACATCCTCTAATACCCACTCATTAAGTTCTGTAGAGTATATATAACTTCTCTTTATATCAGTAACATAGCAATGTGTACCATTGTTTATTTTTCCATTTTTTAAGGATTCTAATTCTTTATATGTACCTACTATTCTATAGTTATTAGTCTTTTCAAACAGATAATCAAGAGCCTCTTTCAGATTTTTTATATTAGGTAGAGCCTCAATTGTAATACTAATATCTTCTGGATGTACTACATTAAGTGGTTTCCACTCTCCTGCATCAAAATATTTAAGTACTCCCTTACTATACCATAGTATATTAATATCTTCGGGCTCTTTATTAGTCTGTACTATTGCTCTAAATCTTCTCATTTCTTATAGTACTTACTTGTTCATTTAAATCTACTAAGTTAGAACCCTCCTATAATCTAATTGGAGGGCTCTCCTTCGCTTATTTTATCTTTAACAGTTTTTTTACATTCTTCACAATAGGCATTATATTTTTGATACTCTTCCTGTTTTGAGTCCCTCTGTCTTAAAAGACTTAGTTCTTCACTTAGAGAGTACTTAGCTCTAATTAATTCATTAACCTGGTTCCCATACTCTGTATCATTGATAATATTAGGTATGGTCTCCACTTCCTCGCACTGCTCTACTGACAAACCAATAGCAAGTCCCCGTTTGAAATAGTTGTCTGTACCTATGATATGCACATACTTTCCTGCCGTGCTGTAAATCTCGTTGTTCTGTTTTGTAACCATGATTCTATGTATTTTGTATAAGGGTTATATTTGTTTTCTCAGCAAGTGCCGCTATTATATCAGCGTCATCTTTCATAACATCATAAACTTCTTGTTGCAAACCGATAGTAATAGCCGATGTTGCCGCTGAATTATTTATCATATACAAAACTGATTCTTTTGACAACACCTTACTGTTGTAGAATCTAATGTTTTTTGAAAGGTTCTTAATATTGATTGTTTTAATATTGCCTCCAATATTAAGACTATTATTGTCTGGCACATTGCCAACGTCGAAAGTACCCATTATTGTCAAGGGTTTGGCGTTGCCTTGACACATCCAATTCATAGTCCTTATTGATAATCTAATAAGAGATTCATTCGAGTATCGCAATGGAATGAAATTAAGAACTTCTAAATTATCTAAGTTACCCGTAACTGCAAATATTGAACTTAAGTTACAGTTATATTGATAATAAAGACGTTTATAATCGGGACAAGGAATATTTGTTCGTGCAGAAGAATCTCCGAACCCTGTTAAGATTGGCAAGCCTATCCACCATCCCCAAGTCTTTTCATATATCACCCTCATCTCCTCCTCGGTGATGTCCGTTAGTCCGTTCAGCTCATAGTACCCCGTCTGCTCGTTGTACACCGCTCCAGCGGAGATGTACAGGTCACGGAGTGTGCCTACTTTGGAAGTAGCTTCAATATTTGCTAACGTAGATTTATCTATTAATCTATAATTAACTAAATCTACAGTCACAGATATAATTGCAGTATTATTATCTACATATATAAATTTATGATAATCCTTATTATCAGTTTTTATAATGTCCACACTAATAATAGTAGAATCTGGGCCATATTCTGGGTTATCTTCCGAGCTATCTTCGTAAGCAGCTCCTTTTATAAGATAGCCAACATGTGGAGTATTTACCCTATCTGCCGTACCACCTATTGCAGGTATGAAGGCCTCCTTAACCTCTGCTACAGTAGATTCTGTTGTAAGATTTCTTATATTATTAGGATATACTACATTAAGTTCTTGAAGCTGTGAGACTTTTGATTCTATAGGTTTGATTGTCCTATTTGTAAGAGACTCTATATCATGTTTATTACCATCAGCTGTATTTTTGACATCTGCTAAATTATGACTTAAAGTATAGATTTTAGACGCATTATCCTGAGACTTGGCTTCATTGGCATTAGCCAATGCTTCAACAGAGTTAATACGTTTCTCATTAACTTTAGCTAATGCTTCAGCACCTTTAGCTATTCCATCAACTTCGTTTACTCTACCTGTAAGAACACCTATATTGTTTTTATTTACTTCAATACCTTTGTCGACACCAATAAATCTACTATGTATAGCTCTGTTTTCTACTGGGTTTGTTGAACCTGCTTTTAAAATAGAATCTATAGTAAGTTTAGACTTAGGGTCATCTACTGGTCTCCAACTTCCATTTTTATAAATCTTAAGGACACCTCCATCTACCCACAATGCTTTAGTGCTTGTAGGAGGAGTGGAAGATTCATAAATACCTGAATATTTTATCATTGTTGTTTATTTTTATGTTTTAAACTTTGTCTCTTAATACTCATTTCCTCTTCCCTCTTAATCTTCTCCTCTGCCAATTTATCTCTTTCTAATTTCATTTTAGCATCAAACTGTCTCATATTTTCCATAAGCTTAGCCTTTGCTTCTTCAGAGAACTCAGGTTCCTGAATACCATCATCAGTCTTAGATGACTGAGCAGATATTGTAGCAACAATAATTTTAGTCTCATTATCCCTCTGATTCATCTGGTCCTTAAGCTGCATGTCAGCTTCCTTGGCTTGGGCTTCAGCCTGCATTTGCTGTTGCTGTAACTGTGTCTGCTGTTGTTGAGCTTCCTGTTGTCTCTGCATTAGGTCTTGCTCATTCTTCTCAACCATTCTCTGTTTCTCTGCAAGAGAAGAACTATTGTAAAGTTTCATTATAGCGGAGAAGGTAAGGGTCTGATTCTGCAAGGCTGCCTGAGCAAGCATATCTAGCTTCTGCTTGAGTTCCTGTGTTCCATTACTGTTATCAACTACAAGACCATAATCATTCTCAGAGAACTCATCTCCATCAATAATCATGACTTTGCTGGAGTTGTCAGAAAGTATATACTGAAACTTCTTGCTTCTACCCTTAAGAGCTATCTTTGCTGTCTCAAGGAATGCCTCAAGAGACCTCCTCTTGACATCATCATGAGTTAAAAACAGCCACTCTGTTATATAGGAGGATTGCAGTGTAGCTCTCTCAACACCTCCAACAGTTTCTCTGTTACTTATCTGACCCTCTCTCTGCTTTGAAATACCTGACACATCGGACATCTCCATCTTGATGAACTCAAGAAGATTGGTATACTGCTGTATAGTATTGCCAAGTTCAGCATTGATAACCCCTGAACTTGCATTGTTGAGGGCACCTGCGAGTTTACCTGTAGCTGCACCGAAATTACCTTCCTTAAAGGAGTCTGTAACCACAATACCATTAGTTTTGGCAAAGTACATCCACTTGTCTATCTCCCATCCTTTAGGAACCTTGGCAAGGTCAAGATTAATAAGCATACCCCAGTTCCTTGAAATAAGCTTATTGAGCCTGTCATGGATTGTGTCATAGAGATAGTTATAAGGTTTCATCATGTCAACAAGAGAAAAAGGCTTGTCATCATTGAGATTATAGATTGAACCTATAATACCGAAGTGACATCTTGAAGGATTAGATAGTCTGTTATATTGGACAACTCTTGGCCTCATATTGACATAAATATCATTTCCTATCTTAGTTCCTTCCCACGCCTCATTGACGTAAAGTATTTTTTCCTCTTCACCTTTATCCTTATCTATGACATAGGTCTCAGGATAGAGATTGAATACTTCCTCACCTGTTTGTGGGTCATAAGACTTTACTTTCTTAATTCTTCTTCTTGACTTCCAGTATACCCTCAGCACCCTGATGTTTCCTGCTACATCAAAGGGAAGAAGTGAGGTACCTACACCGTCTGTCATTCCTATAGGGTCCCAAAAGAAACCTTCCTGTGAGGTAAATTCCTCTCCTACCATATGCCCATTTACAAAACCCATTCTGTCATCTATGTTATCCATAGAGTCAGTAACCTGGTCTGTATGGTTAGGCATCTTCTCTATATATTCCATGTCCTTCTTTGTAAGGACATCATAATAGGTATCTATAATTTTTCCAGGACTCCAGTAATCCTCAAGTACAATCATATCAGCATCCTCAATTTTGTTGCTGTAACCTGACTTGAAGACTCTCACCTTAAGAGGGTTAAGTCTCTCTATAATTGGTTCTCCACCTACAATATCACATTGGTAAATCTCCTCACCTACTGCCATTGCATCATTAAAACCCCGATTAAAGAGAATAGGGAAATTAAGCTCTTTGGAGTAGTGATTAAGGAGGGCATTAGCCCGAACCTCTCTCATATCCTGCCACTCAAATGTAAAGAAGTCATTAAGTTTCTCCAGCTCTGCATTAAACTCTTCCTCTGTCTGAGTCTCTTCAGACAGTAATTGCTGAACTCTTGTAAGAAGTTCTTGCTTCTTGTTGTTCTCAATCTCAGAGATAGCATTAGGATTAGTTACAACTACCTTGTAGTCAAACACTCTCTTGAGCTCCTCTCCTCCAAGAACATTCAGCTTACTATTCATTATAGGGTAATGTTGAATCCTTTCAGGTACATAACCTGCCTTTATATTATCAGGATTCAATATCATTGCAAGGTCGCTCATGTGTAATTTACCATTAAGCAAATCGTAGTTAATTTTCTTATGTATCACACTCTTCCTCACCAAAGAATAGTTGAAAAATGTCTTAGAGTCAGCCCAGTCGAGGTGCTTCTTTCTCCAGGCCTTATTCTTCCTGGAGAAAGGTAGTTGTTGTGGGGGTAAATTTGTGAAATCACTCATATATTCTTCAACTTAAATGTGGTACAAAGATACATAAAACATTTAACTTGTGCAAGTCCATAAGTAAAATATTAAGTCTTGATACTCTATTTTGCTAAATTTACTGTATATTACCTTGTGTATAGTTCCTTTGAAAGAAGGAGTCATTGCCTAAGTATGAGCTGCTGGCTTCTTCTTGTGACTTAGCATTAAGATTGTCTCTATAAAGAATAATCTTTTCCTGTCTATATAGCATAACCATACCTAATGCTCTGATTCTATCCACATTAAGTTCGGGAGTATAAGAGATTAACTCCTCGAGAAGTGCCCTATTCCTTAAAGAATAGAGCCTTGGTATGTTGGTCTCCTTCTCTTCTCCATTCTCCTTTATTACAGTTGGAACTGGCTGAAGTAACCAGTCTCTTATAAGATTATTGGCATAGTTGTTGATTGCTGCACTTGCATTGATACCCTTTGCATTTGAACCAAAAGCAGAGTACTTAATCATCTGTTTATCTCTAAGATATTCAGGAGTATCTGCTAATAAATGTGTACATTGCATCCTACTAAAGTAGGCATAAATACCCTTTTTATTTGATTCATACATACACTTTGCATTATAGAACAGACAAAGAAGTCTCACTATCTCATAGTTATCTTCTGCAAATGCCTGTCTGCCAGTGTATTCTGCCACAATTCTGTCAGTGAATAGGTCAAGTACAAAGGTTGAAGAGAGTGAGGAGGACTCAGCCTGGTCATTATCAACAGGGTCATGACCCATGATATACCTTAAATTAAAGTCCTCTCCATTAGCTTGTTTCTCTGGCATCTCGAATATCTCAAGAGCACCTACTGTAGAGTTGTCAACTCCATACTTTCTAATAGGTATATCATTACTTATCCTGAATTCAACCTTATTACCACTTGTCAAAGTAAGGTTTCCAATGTAGACATCATCAAAAGCATGAGGGTCAGAATCAAGTTGTGCAAGCCTTTCAGTAAGAGCTACTGTAGGAAAGTATGCAGCTTTTACTTTTATAATAGCCTCTGCTGGAGTAATAGGGTCCTCTGCAATAACTCTTAATACTGACTTAGGGTCAGCAGAATACTTTGCCTTATGTCTTGCAAGAAGAATCTCTATGAGAGCCTTTGTCACATCAGACACACCATCTCTATTGTAACAACCTGCCCTGTTCACATAGGAGGGAAAGAAGAATCCAAATGTAGGCTTTCCTTGCTTTGGTCTGTCATAGACATTCTCAATGGCGAGAATATTATAACCATCTGGATTATAGAGAAGAGTTTTTGCTGAACTGAAATCAGATTCATCTTCAGCGGCGGTACCTACAAGATACATAGTTGCAAAGGTATAGTCACCATCCTCTACAGATTTTCTTGTAATATCATACAAAGACAGAAGTCCCTTGAAAGAACCCATCTCCTCGAATAGAATCCAACCTCTCTTACCTCTTAACTTCTCTGAGTCATCCTTTGCAGATACAGCCAGTACTTGATTCAATGAACCACTTTCAATACCAAACTCATCCTTGTAGCCCATCTGCCATGCCATCTCATTAGGAGAGTTCTTAAGCATAAGTCTAGGGAAAGGAGTATTCTTGAAAGAGAAGTTGATTCCTGGTTTGAACTTTGAAAGTGTACCATCCTTAGAATCACTAAGATACTCCTTCTGATAAGCAGTAAGTACAGTGATAACTCTTCTCTTTACTTCAGATGATTCACCAAGTATCAAGTTATGGGACATAATGCTTGCAAGGCTATAAGATTTTGCACAACCTCTCTTTGCAAGTTCTATAGCATGTTTACCAGCCTCTCTTGCCTGATGAAGATAGTGGAACCTCCAATAAATACCCTCAAAGAAGAATGGGAAGGACTCAACTCTGACAGCTTTCCTTGTGCCAGGAATTACCTTGTTGACCATCATAGGACAATAATTAAGAAACCAATACAGAAAACCTGTAACCCACTCCCCATCACTTTCCCTTATGTAACCTTCCCTGCATCTTCTTACCTCCTCATCCCAGTGCTTTCTATACTCACTATTAGGATTGGAGTTAGGCTTAAGGAATGTATAGCAACCATGCTTCATAAAGTGAAGTGCTGGCTGTCTGAAATAGTCCATATTCTCAAGTATATGTGGGTTGGCAAGGTCTACTATAATTTTTCCCTGTTCATCCCTTGGTCTATCCTTGGCATATTTCCTTGCAGGAGATATAAGCCTCTTTATCAAAGGTACACTATTCATAGTTTCCAGTAATTCCTCCTTGACCTCCTCAGGTAAAGACCCAAGGAGTTCATCAGTCAAGGGGGTCTGGTACTCATTCATTACAACAGCTGGGGTATTCTCCATAGATTACATCTTCAAGAATTGTTCTATCTTTATTATTCAAGGACTTAGTATCGAAGAGTGCCTTAAATAGGTCTGTAAGGAAGCCCATCTCAAAGTCCTTTATGACAAGTTCTTCATAGTCAGTAGGAATCTTAACTGTGAGTTTCTTAGTAAAAAATCTGTACTTGTCACTTCCTTTTACTACCCACAGAGTATATTCAAGTACCTTATATGTCTTGAATGTAGGGGCAGGAGTTATAGATTTATGAAGCACAAAGTGTTCAATAGCCCTTGCACACTTCTCATCATTATATCTTCTGCTCTCCACATACTTATTTAATGATTCAATTATGTCTTCAAGTATCATATTACAAGTCTTCATACATTGCCTTTTCCTGTGTACCTCTTACCTTGTTGCTTTGTGCAATCTCCTTGGCAATAGCTGCCTCAGCCTCATTAAGGTCTTTTACAAGAGAAGGAATCTGCTTGATAGTAGCTGTAATGGTATTGAGGGTATATATAGGCTTACCCTTGTCATCAACTGCACCAAGGTCAATCTCTCTTAATAGAGTCCTAAGTTTATCTACTGCTACTCTTGTATCCTCAAGAAGTAGTGCAGATGCAGGCTTGAAGGTTTTATAAAACTCCATTGCCTCAAGTACAAGATTATCAGGTTCCCAGTCACTAGGGAGACCTTCTCCTTCCTTAATGGAAGTCTTTCTGCTTTCCTCATCTATAATGTACTGGTAGTCACTTCTTGGGTCAGCCATAAAGTAGATGAAGCCTAACTCTGATATAGCTCTGTTCTTGCTAGTACTTTTATCTCTAGTCCATATCCTCTTGAAAGGAGCAAGTACTAGTGCTTCCTCAGAAATAGTTATTTTATATCCTTCGTATCTGAATAGTTTCATATCTAAATAGTTTCGATAAAAAAAAATAGCCTGTATGAAACTTAATCCATACAGGCTTATATTATTAAACAATGATTGAAGGAGGTTGTACAAGACTGGATTGCTTGGGTCCCTCAACTTCCTCATATTCCTCTATGATAAATTGAATGTCCCTATCCTGAAGAAGCATATAGTTCTTACCATCCATCTCTACAATGTCAAACCTGTATTCAAGGATTGGGTTGCCCCCCTCAATGTCAGTCTTTATTGAATTGTCCTTATGTTTTCTTACTGCAAATCTTGTTGCATCTATACATACCAAGTCACCTACCTTGATGCCTCTAACTGAATCTCCTACTGCAACTACCTTCTGGTATTCCTTTACAGTGCCTTTCTGCTTTGTTGAATCAATCAAACCCCCTTTGGTAACACCATCCACCTCATAGAGGTCCATAGTAGTTATAAGGGCGGTGAACATTGGTTTTATTTTCTTTACTTTAATCACGTTTTCTCCCTTAAATTTTTTATGTATCTATATCTTTCCTTTACCCTTTTAACTCTATCATAAGTACATGATAGCTTGCCAAGAGAAGGTATATTGAAATTTGTTCTTAGTTTCTGGAACTCCTCCTCTGATATATCATCTTTGAGAGGAAGTGCCTGAATAGTATTTCTTATTGACCTCCAATAAGATTTATACACTTTATCCACCACTCTAAATGGCAAGTTCAGTTCTTTAGATACTTGAGTTACAAGGCTGTTATAATCCATCAGTTGAGTTCAAAGTTAAGAAGTAATCTGAAAGAACCCTGTTCCTCTGTAAGATTAGGTATGAATCTTGGATTGATTCTGCCATCAAGAATTACCTTGTTCTTTCTGAGTTTTCCCATTATTACTTGAAAGTGAGGGAGAGAGATATTACATTCCTCTCTCACCACTTTCTTTGTGTCTTCACTCATCACAACCTTATCGAGGATAACTTCATCCTGTATGACTTTGCTAAGCTCATATCTCCTCTTGAGTAATGAGGAGGCTACTTGCATCTCTCTGTCAGTGAGGTTATGAAAAGGTCTAAGGAACTCAAACCAAAACCTAAAGAAACTTGTGCTTATTGAAGTGGGGATTCTAATCACATTGTTCATCTTCCCCATCATATCCTTTACTCTTTTTTTGTCTCTTCTTCTACAGATGCAGGAGGAGTCATGAGTTCCTCAATCTCCTTTGCACATTTTTCGACAAAGCCAGGACTGAACATAGTAGCAGAAAGGGTAGAAGCTACTTCAACTACTTTAAAGCAATAGTCAAGCCTCTTGAACATGTTGAACATATTAGCTTCTTGAAGCCTAGCACTCAACTGCTGTACCTGAGTGCTTAGATTGCCTGCAATCTGTTCAAGCTGTTCATAAGTAAATCTTGTTGGCTGTTCAGCCACGTCCTTTTTCTCTTCCATTTTATCCTCTTCCATTTTATTTTATATTGTAGTTTTTATCTAAAAATCTAAACCCATGTCTCTCAATATAGAGCTTCTCCCACTCTTCTATGCTTGTTGAATAGATGTCAGCTGAGCCACAATCATCACAGTAAAGTAGGTCAGGAAGACCTGCATCCCTTATTTTGAGGGACAGACAATGCTTACAGTAGAAGACTGGTTCTTCATTATAGTCATTGTGCGATTCTGTCTTTACTTCTGAGTTGCCCATATATTACCTTTCTAAGTTCATTAAAGGGCCTTGTATTCTTTTTTGAAGTCCTATTGTTGAAAGGTCTCTTTGGGTAGATAAACCCATAGTTTGAGATATGACCTCTTCTCCAAGCCCTCTTGACTGATTTGAACTTTGATACTGCCTCGAATCTAAGCAGCATAAGTTCTTTTATTTTCTCTTCCTTATTCTCTCCCATATTGTTCAATAGTAGTAAACCATTATATAACCTTCTTTCGAGGGAAGAATTGAGACAACATCCTCCCTAGGTATCTTGCAGTCATTGACAAGGTCAACTAACTCTCTGATAGTCTGTGCTTCAGCAGCAGTCATTATCTTGCCATTATTAACCATAACTTCTCCCATATATTTTTTAAATTTAGTTGCGGGAGGGAGATTCGAACTCCCGACCTTCAGCTTATGAGGCTGACTAGCTACCGCTGCTAACATCCCACAGAATAGAGCAGATAATGAGAATCGAACTCACATCTCTAGTTTGGAAGACTAGAGCACTAACCATTGTGCTATATCTGCATTTAGTTGAGCTTCCTAGAGGACTCGAACCCCTGACATACTGAGTACAAAACAGTAGTTCTACCAACTGAACTAAGGAAGCATCTCTTAGTTTGATAATGCAAAGTTAAGTAAAATATTTAAAACTACCAAATAATTTGATGATTATTTTTAAGATGAATGCAAATAAAAGTGAAGAGAAGGAAAGATAACTAATAATACCTCTTCATAGTACCCCATGTAGGACTCGAACCTACACACCATGTGGCATATGCTCCTAAGGCATACGTGTCTACCATTCCACCAATGGGGCATAAAGCTCACTAAAGTGAGCTGTATTCTTTCCTGGCATCAAAACTAGGACATGCTTTGTTTGCAAATTCCCTATGCCCATGTATTGTGGCATTGGGGTACTTGACCCTTAATTCTTTAAGCAGCTTTACTAGAGCAGCTTTCTGAGCAGCAGTCCTTGTGTCTTTGGGAGTCTTGCCATCAGAAGCACATCCTCCAATGTAACATACTCCAATAGAGTGTGAGTTATGACCTGTACAATGTGCACCAATCTTTGATTCATCCCTACCCTTATTTATGGAACCATCTCTATATATTACATAATGGTAACCTATGTCAGAGAATCCTCTTGCCAAGTGCCACTTCTTTATATCAGCCACTGTAAAGTCTTTACCTTCAGCAGTAGCACTACAATGTACAATAATCTCATTGATATACCTGCTATTAGTAACTCCCAGTTTATCCCATGTACTAGGACCAACTACTCCATCAGCAGTAAGACCATTCTTCTTCTGGAAATCCTTAACCACCTCTTCAGTTATAGGACCAAAGATGCCATCAGCTATAAGATTTAACTTACTCTGTAGAGTCTTTACTTCATTACCTCTACTACCTAATTTTAATGTAGTCATATCATAAAATTTAGTGGAAACTCAAGGAATCGAACCTCAGCCTCAAGAGCTTCAATCTTGCGTGACAAACCAACTACACCAAGTTTCCATATTTTAATAGTGGGAGCAAGAGGACTCGAACCTATGAACTCTAATGAGGGCTGATTTACAGTCAGCTGCAATTGCCACTATGCGATGCTCCCATATCATTTAATCTAATAAGGTAAAAGAAGAGGAACTATCCTTAAGGAGCAGGAATGAATACATCTCCTGTACACCTTATGGAATAGTTCTTAGCAGCTACTCTGAAATAAGCTTTAGCTGCTTTCTTAATAAAACTAAGTACTCTCATAACACTTTATTAATTTGGAGTTAAAAATGTTATGTCTTCCTACTAGGACTCGAACCTAGAACCTTCTGATTAAAAGTCAGGAGCTCTACCATTAAGCTATAGGAAGTGGCGCGGTGTTTTTATAGAGGTTGTCTCCTTGTAGTCATACCTAAGTTAGACTACTTCACCTTAGGAAAGGATTCACACCGCATCCTCTATTAGAGTCTCCTATTGGACTTGAACCAATGATGAGGGTTTTGCAGACCCTTGCCTTACCAACTTGGCTAAGGAGACATAAAGCCTGCTATTAAGCAGGCTGAGCCTTACAAAGAACTTGTAAGGGGGTTAATTAGACATAGTAGTTTGAAAACCATCCCAGGGACTACCATGCCACTCATGAGCAGGGGTGTTGTGGGGACTCGAACCCTCTTCTTCTCATCCACAGTGAGACACTTTACCTATAAGCTAACAACACAGTTGGGATAGTAGGACTTGAACCTACGGTCCTCTGAATATCAGTCAGATGCTTTGACCATCTAAGCTATATCCCAGTATGGCAAAGGTGGCAGGACTTGAACCTACAACCTGTAGTTTTGGAGACTACTGCTCTACCATTGAGCTACACCAATGTATGCTACCTTTAACCATTCCCTGTAGCTAGGATGAATAATACGACATTCAAAAGGACTAAACTTACATTATATTTCACAAAGCCTTTAAGTTACGTTGAGTCTTACACTAGTACTATTCTCTTTATTATGCTGGGATAGAGAGAATCGAACTCTCACCAAGAGATTAACAGTCTCACGCTCGACCTTCGAGCTATATCCCAAAATGGGCAGTTTCTTTAGCCTCTAACTACCGAAAAGAGGGACTAACAACGGTCATACATTTTATGAAAACAAGAAAAACAAAGTGGACTAACTGGGACTTGAACCCAGGACTCCTGCTTGCAAGGCAGGTGTTATAGCCAGCTTAACTAAAAGCCCATTTAGTATAGTAGAAAGGACTCGAACCTCCAACATCTAGGTCCCAAACCTAGGACTCTGCCAATTGAGCTACTACTATATGTAAATTTACTCTCCAAGTTTCTTATATAGACCACAGCAACAGTGGTCTAGTACTCTGTAATTAGAACATGGACAGTGCTTGTCCTCAGAATCATTCTGACAGGGACATAGTCCATTGTTCTGTTCAACTCTCTTCAGTATCGAGTTGACCACTTTATCATTAGGGTTGAGTACCCACCCTTCTTTTCTTAGAATTGTTATCATAGAGGAAGCCTGAGGACTCGAACCCCACCCACTTTCACATGAGCATTCAGTTTTCAAGACTGCTTCTATCCCTGATAGATTAAACTTCCAGTCGGCTCCTCTGAGCCTTTGTTACATAACCAGCAGCCCATGGGGGAATTGAACCCCTTCCCTCACATTGACAGTGTGATATGCAAAACCATTACACTTCATGAGCTATATATGTAATGCCTATGGGACTTGAACCCATAATCTTCACCTTGAAAGAGTGACGAGTTGACCAATTACTCTAAGGCATCATGCACCCTACTTGCACCTTCTCAGGCTGGGCAGGTTAATGAATTCTTCGTTACTTTGCATCAAAATTTAGACTATTACAAACAACTTTGTACTCCCTAAAGGAATCGAACCTTTATTCATAGTTTAGAAGACTATTGCATTATCCTTTATACTAAGGGAGCATTTGTTGCCACTAGAGGGGTTGAACCTCTAAACTCAGTGCCAAAAACTGATGTGTTACCATTACACCAAGTGGCAGTGATATATGAATTATGGTGCAAAGGTAAGTAAAATTTTTGACATATGCAAATCTTTACTGAATTATTTTTCCTTAGTATCTTTAGCTTGTTCTATATTAAGAACTTTTTGGTCCAGTAAGTGTTTAGTACATCTTGCCAGCCATTCTACAAGTGGCTCATCATCTGTACATGACAGGTACTGACCCTCTGTCAATATTGCATGAAACAGTTCATGTAATAGACATATTTCCAATTCCTGTCTTGGTATAGGATGTCCTTTCCCATCCAATACTCTAATCTTTATTGTTCTACTAGTGAAGTCAGTCTCTCCCATAGTAGTTTTATTAGGGTCCTCTGATTTAATGTCATTGACATAAAGTATCCTATAGGAAGAATTGAATACCTTTATTGTTCTGTTTTTATACTTCATAGTTATCTTGATTCCTAGCTAACATAACAACCTGTTTAAGTAAGAATATAAAGAGACCTAGAGCAATTCACCAATTAAGCTCTCCGGTATAGTATTAAGATAGCATTGAAGGCGTTTATATATTATTAGTTCTTCTCTTAGTTATCTCGAGCTCCAATTACCTCTGCCCTACTTATGGTATCCTTTACTTTCCCATGTTGGCTTGGAGACTTCTCAACTATCTTAACCTCTTCAACTCTAATAGGTTGGTTATATCTGCTAGTACTTGTTATGTCCTAGTGGGAGCAAAGGTAATAAAAATATTTGATATATGCAAGAGGCTAAGGAAAAATTTTAATTTTTTTAAAAATTTTGTATATTGGTATGAGGTGAGGATAGGAAGCCAATACCTCCCCCTGGGCGTGGCCCATGGGGGGTGTTACCCCCTGTGGTGACTAAATCACATATTGTTAAACTCAAAACCCGAGAAACTATGACATTCAAACAATGGTTTTCAGAAGTAGCGAAGGAAACAGGTAAACCTGATCTTCGCAAGTCAGCTTCCTGCTACGATGATAGCGAGGAACACATCCAGTATGCCAGACTGAGCAAATCCGTCAATGGCTTCAACTTCGTAACACTCAGCAAGAGTATCGTTGAGAAGACGAAAGAAGATAAATCTGCCTTAGCTAAGGCAGATGTAGTCTTTGACCCTGACTATGGTTGGAAGGCACAGATGCCTGACTCAACCGAGAAGTCAGACCTTGAGTTTGAGTGGTAAACCACTCTCATACAAAGCTCAATACCCGAAAGGGTGTTGGGCTTTTGTTTTTAAGGTTTCTATGTGGGAAGCAAAATTAATAACTGTTTTCACTGATACAAATAAATAAAAAATTATGGACAAAAGTGCATACATTCTACGCTATTTTCCCTTATACGTAAGTAAAGAGATTTGTAAGCATTTTAGTCTATGTCTTTGTAAATCAAGAAGATAGAAAGTGGATATAGTTGGGAGATGTGGTTTTAAACCACACTCTCAATATTTCACGATTTTATCCTCCAATATTTATCACAACATCATAAATACATAACTGTTTTTACTATATGAACAAGAAATACAGAGTTTATGACACTACAGGTGCATGGCTTAAAACATTTGACTCATGGAAAGCTGCTTACTCCTTCTGCCTTATAATGGGCAGGAGGGATTGGCAGATTAAATAGACATATCTTAAATAAAAAACTTAATAACTTCCCAAGTTGTTGAGGGCACCAGTTTCTTATAAAATACTGTATAGAAGTGAAGTCCGCTTAGGTAAGGAGGTGGTAGGATAACAGAGCCTATTTATTATGTTATCTCTCGATTACAGTATATTCAATACACAGAGGTGTTTGATAAGTTTTAGGTGTAAAACACAATATATAACAACCAGCAAAAAAACTTAAAACAAAAATATTATGTTTGAAAATAACATTCCAACACTTAAGCCTCTTAATGGCTGTGATGAATTGAGAGACTTTATGGTACAACATTTTGATAACCCATTGAATGGTACATCCTGCTTTCAGGGTGATATGGTAGAATTTAATGGTTACGCTGTACCCAAGGGAGAAGTTATCTTTGTAGCTAGTTTTGGTATATACTTCACAATAGGAACTGTTAACGAGGTAACTAACACCTTTATACTCACATTAGGTAAGTTTGCTGATGAAGCATATGGTGTAGAGCTTCCTGCTTATGTAAGAGAAGAACTCATTGCTACTTTGAAAGGTGAATGGCAAAACAATATTATAACCGGTAAGGTAGAGTAAAAACTCTATATTACCTTTAAATAGAAAAATCATGAGAGAAATAACATATGGACAACCCATAGAAAAAGGACATATAGTAGAATTAACTATCCCTAATGTAGAGCACCCTATAAAAGCTGTAGTACTTGATGCAATAGGATATTCTACAGATGATAATAGCGCTCACTATGAGTGTATAATGTATGCACAAAAGAGTCTTTTTAAGGCTTCATTTGAACATAACTGGTCTATAGAATATAGTTATGATGCTGAGGATGGCAATCCACAAGAACAAGTAGAGGTTAACTATTATTCCCCATTAAGGTACGAAGGAATGATAGTAGAAGAGTGTGAAATACCATCTATTCCATCAGATATTTAATGACATAAAGCTTAGGGTGAGAAGACATTAGTCTTCTTGCCTTTATTCTAGTTCTTTTCTTTAACAACATAAAAATTTATTAAAATGGAAAAAAGAAGTATAACAATTACTATTGAAAAAGCAAGAGAATGGTATAATAGTGGCAATGAAGCACTCAAAGAAGCCGCACTTCAAGCTTTTGAAGAGAAAGAATTAATCTTCAACTATAGAGACATTACAACCTTCAAGAAGGCTTGTAAAGCTCTTAATCTTGATTATATGTTGTGTCTTACTAATGCCGACAATATAGCTAGAATTAGTGAAGCTTCTGCTGCTATGTTTAAGTTGAACATCATTAGAAAAGCCCTTAACCTAGAACAAGGTTTATATCTTACAAAAGGTTCTTCCATATGGTATCCTGACAATCAATTTGCAACTGAAGATTGTACTAGTTATAGTAATATGATTAAAGCAAATAGAATAGAGATAATAGGCAAAATCAAGAATAAAGGAATTTTATATAACGTTTTTGGTGGTTCTACTTCTTTTAGTATTTTTGATGGCGTAGGTGACTTTGATTCTAGAGATGGAGTAGGCTGTGCTACTAGCCATGCTGGATTCTTAGGCTGCACATCTAAAGAGATTGCTCAGCATTTTGGAAGATATTTCGGAATGCTCATTACCAAAGCTAAATTTGGTGATATAACAGACTTTGAAGTTATTGAAGATTATATACAAAATAGACATAAAGTTAACAACCAACAATGTTGAACCAAATAGCTGTTGTTGAAAGACTTTCCCAGTTCAACAACTTAAGCTTCACAAAGAAGCAATGGGAAATAGTCCTAAAAGGATGTGGTTGTCCTAAATCAGCTCATTTCTGGACTGCATTCAAACAGAATAGCCTTATTAAGCATAAAAGAATATACACTCTTATTGATATGGACATTCACAGTTATGCTATTATTCTTGACCAATATTTGACCATAAACAGAGAATGTGTCAAAAAGTCTTATAATAAGACTAAGGCAAGAAAGCAGGTACAACAAAGAGAACAATCATTAAAAGGCACAACCTTTTATATAATCGGGGGTGTCCTAACGACAGAAAAACCCGAAAGAGGCTTATAGTTTTTAAAGGTAAGAAATATAAATAAGCATTTAATTTTAGTTTAGACACTTCACATAGTCTGTGAAGATAATGTGAAGTTTTTAAAGGTTGATTAGCTCAATCGGACAGAGCAGGAAATTCCTAATTTTCAGGCTGGGAGTTCGAGTCTCCCATCAACCACTATTTAACTCTAAAACAATTAACAATGAAGACTATTAAATTAACATTAAAGACCATTTTGTTTTGGTACACAGCAATACTACTTGTATTAACAATTGCAAGTATAGATAGCATTGTAGAAAAAGGCTTCGGTCATATTGTTGCTATGTTTATCATAAACATAGGATTAATAATCCTATGTAAATTAAATATAAAACAAGAGGACATTCCTATTATTACAGGAACAAAGTGGATAATTGATAAACTGAAGTAAAAGAATCTTTTAGGGCCTATAGCTCAAGTGGTTAGAGCAGCACACTCATAATGTGAAGGTTTAGAGTTCAAATCTCTATAGGCCCACTTAATCAATAATAAAAATATTATGAATGAACAAATAGTATATGGCAGTCATAACACAATGACATATTTGCCGATTAAAAATTGGTGGTTGTTTCCAGGCTTGCTTTCCGCAAGATGTCAAAACCATAATATTGGAGAACAGTTTTTATACGGAGCTAGAGTATTTGATTTAAGACCATATTTTAACGATAAAACAAAAAGGTGGGAGTTTGCACATGGTCTTATAAAGTTTAAATCAAAATCTATTGAGTGTCTTCCAGAAGTTGTAAAAGAGATAAGTGAATATACAAACTTTACCAAAGATGATGTGTATGTAAGAATTATACTCGAAAAATGGAACTCTGAATCAGAATGTAGACAATTCGCTAAAATGTGTAAAATTTTTGAGATAAGTTATCCCGAACTCAAATTCATTGGTGGCAACCGTAAAGGTGATTGGAAGAAACTCTATACATTCAAAACTGATGTTCCAGATAATCTAAATAATCAATGGGTAAGTTCTATGGCAGAAGATGCTCGATGGTATGAGAAAGTGTTCCCATTCTTGTATGCTCTTAGGATGAATAAGAAGAACAGGCTTAGAATGAAAGAGAAGTTAAATCTATTTGACTTTGTGTAAGCGTAACAATATGAAACACTTTAGAATTAAAGCCAGCAAGAAATACTTATATGATGATTATAAATATTATCCGCAATATAGGAAGAATATATTATGTCAGTATCGGTATTTAAAAATAGAAGATGTTCGTGGTCTAGATTTACATACTCTAAACAAACCATTTAATTATTCGTGGAATACTGATAGTGAGAACAGAGTATTCTTAGAATCTTTAAAAGATGCTAAAACTGTCTGTGAGTTATATAACAAATTTTTAAAAGACTATCAAGACCCTTTAAATAAATACACATACCTGAACATATAGAAATAATGTGACATATTTGTATAATTTATATAAAATATAATAAAATGAATACATTAAATACACCAAATTGGGAGCAGCGTAGATACGAGATAGCAAAGGACATATTTGCACATACGATGTTGCTTCCACATGATTGCTTATCCTGCTTATCACTAACCTCCGACGATGAGAACGCAGCTGTATATGCGGAGATTGCGGTTAGTTTTGCTGACGCTCTAATCGCTGAACTGAAGAAAGAAGGTGAGAAATAAAGTTTATTTAACTCTAATAAAATTTAAAAGACAATGAAAGAAGCAGAAAAAATTATCAACTGTAGTAAATATTGATTCAGTGAAGACCAAAAGAGTCGTACAGCAGTAGTAATGTTAGTAGACAAGAAAGAGGGCAACATGTGGAGTTATTCTGAGGGGACAACACGCGAAATAAGTCATCTCATCTATTCTCTAATGGCTGAAAATAAAGAATTCGGTCACGACATATATACGGCTGCTTGCCTTTATGCACATGAACATATTACAGCAGGGGAGCGCGACATAATAAATGCAATTACGTCCACAATCATTAAAGCACGCAAAAAACCGAAAAGGAGGTGAGAGATGAAAATATAGATTAACAGAGCAATAGTAGAAGTGGCCGTGAATATGCGAGAATAGTTAAATATGTAGAATCTATTAAATCAGAAATCGATAAGTAATGAAAAAGTACATAATTAAGTACGCAAATGGAAGTAATCAGTATGCTATGAAAGCTGAGCACGATTCACGCAAAGAAGCAACAGAAACATTAATGAATTACATTTGCAATCATAAACCTATTAATGGCTATCATCCATCACCATTTGACTTTACTCTTAAAGAAGTAGATGTTAAAGATGTAAATGAAGTCATCACAGGCTTCGAGAGTGCAAGAAAAGCACTTGGATTAAAACCCAATACAGGTTATGAAATCTCTGAAAGAATTCCTAAGTTCATAAGTGTTGCCCAACTTGTTAATGACATCAATCCAAAGCATACCAAGGCACTAATTGCTCTAAATGAACTATTCACTATTGCAGAAGCATGGAACAAGGAAGATGGCTTTGTACCCGATTTCTCGGATTGGAATCAAGACAAGTGGTTTCCTTGGTTCAAGTATGACAAGGATGTTGCGAAGTTCGTATGTGCAGATACAATTAACGCGGCTACAGCTGCATCTGCACATTTAGGTTCTCGACTTTGTTTCAAAACATCCGACCGCGCCGAACAATTTGGTAAACAATTTGAAGACCTTTATAATAAGGTTTTCTTGTAACTAATATGAAATATTAGAGATAATTTTAATTAAGGGCATCCATAACTCAATGGACAGAGTAACAGTCTTCTAAACTGTAAGTTGTGAGTTCGAATCTCACTGGATGCACTTTATTTGCCTCTATGATGGAATTGGTAGACATGAGGGACTTAAACTCCCTTGGCTATTGTAGCTGTGTGGGTTCAAATCCCGCTGGAGGTACTAATCATTTAAACTAAAAATAATAATGAAATGACAACAAGAAGAAGATGGACTAAAGAGGAAGAAACAATTCTAGTCCAAGCCATTCAGGCTAATCCTCTTAATATCAAGGAAGCCTGTAGACAAGCCTCATCTAAAATCAACAGAACTATAGGGGCATGTTTATACCACTGGTATCATATACTAACTTCTACTGATAACAATGCAGGTGCAAGCTTTTTAACAGTAGGTCCCAAAGGCATTGTTAGAAACAGAAAAAATAAAGGCATAATAGAGAAAAAGAGAGCTAGTATTTGGTATAAAATTAAAAAATTCCTAAATATATGAGAAAGTCAACTGAAAAACAACGGTCCGCAGTAAAATACTGCGAACTATGGTTATATATTGAGTTTGATGGAGACATTAATAACTTCAATGATTGTTCACTCTTTTTAAGTATATATCTTGAAGAGGCTAAACAGACTGAGATGGAACTTAAATGCGAGTTTGAAGCATATATTTGGGAATAAAATATGAAACTTGTTTATGGAATACTTTGATTGTACTAGAGAATGTAAGTATTGTGTGGCTAAACTTTGTGAAAAAAGAGGTAACTATATCAAAGGAGAAGCTACTAATACATTATATAATTAAAATAGAAATATATGGAAAAAAGAAATGTAACTGTCACTCTTGATAAGGCTAGAGAGTGGTTCAACAATTGAATTAAATGATAAAAGAATACTATAAAATTAATGTCTAATGGCAAAGATTAATTTCACAAAGGAACACTTTGATAAGATGTGTTCATTGCTTCTTATTATGTTACTTGACAACAATACAGTACATACTAAGCTTGGCACACCTATCAATGTAGTTGAGTTACTTCATGGTACTACAATAAACTCTCTTAATAATATCAGGCTTGCTTTGTCTAACAGGATTAAACAACTTGAAAGTCAAGATGAGTGGGTTGCAAGTAGCTCTACTGCAAAGCAGTTAGACACTGCTAAAGAATATAAAGAACTTGTAAACCTTGTAATAGGTTACAAGAGATACAAAATGGAAGTTGCAGAAAATGCTCAAAAGAAAGCTGAACTTATAGCTAAGCTTAAAGAACTTAAAGAATCTCAGAAAACTCCTGAGGATAAGATTAAGGAACTTGAAGCAGAGCTTTCAGCAATGAGTGAAACTGAAACTTTCTAGTAGTATAAGGAAGACATATATAGTTCAAAGATAAAAAGAATATCCTAACTACGTTACTTACAAAAATAAAATAAAACATTAGCAAAATGGTACAGGTAAAGTTAAATAAAAGTAACGATAATCCTTTTTATGGGTTAAAAAATTGCCTTAAACTCTTTCAGAGTGTAAGCAACACAATTAATACAGCATTACTTGATGCTTGTTGGTCAGAAGTTCGATGGAATAAGGAACATAAGCAAATGTTCTTTAGTTTACTTTTCTCAATTGGTGATATTACAGCTAGACAACATAATATCTTTAAAGGTATTAAGAAGGATAGTGGTGGTAATGCCAATAGAGAAGGTTTTCAAGTAGTCCTTGAGTGGATGTGGAAGAAACATCAAGCTCAGTTTGTGAAGTTCCTTGAAGTAGGTTTGTTCAATGAATATACTTGCTTTGACTTGCTGTTTAGAAATAGAGTACAGACAAAAGGTTCCAGAGTTACCAGAATACACAATCTGTTTGCTGAAGCAAAGTATAGAGAGGTTATTGTAAACTACCTCTATAAGGTTATCAACAGTAATAATCCTTTCAATAAAACTCTTGTTGCTAAATTCTTGACACTTCCTAGAGTAAGCAAAAGAAGTGGTCATAGCAAGATGCTTCCTGAAACTAAAAAGGTAATGGAAGATAAGGTTAAGTTACTCATAATGCTCTCAGAGCTTATGGGTTGGGAGTATGAAGTAAATGAGGGCTATGCTAACTTCAAGGGCTACAGGAAATGGAGAAAGGATTATAATGGGGACCTTGAATCAGTACTGTTCTCTACAGGTAAAATCAATGAGTTTGACAAACAATCATTCATTGATTGGTTTGACAAACTTCCTTCACAAGCAAGATTTAGAGTTAAGAACAGAATCCTTTACAGTAAAATTAAAGATACTGAAGAAGCTAAATATTCTAAGTTCCAGCCTTGGCTTGCTGAATGGGAGAAATACAAGGAATCTAAACAAGCTGAACAAAGAGTTCTAGAAGAAAAGGTTAGACAGGGACAGGCTACAGAGGAAGATAAAATTAAGTTAAAGAAAGTTGCAAAGCAGGCTAAAGTTACTGTAGGAGCAACTAACTTCAAAGAGCTATATAATGACATCTGTTATGATAATGTAGATAAGTTAAAGCTTGAAACATTCATGACTAAGGTTAATCTTCCTTATAATAGTCTTGTGATTATAGATGATTCAGGCTCTATGGGCGGTAGTCCCTTTAACTTTGCTACATTCTTAGCTTCTGTATGTCTATGTAAGAATCCAGATGATGATGGTAGAAACTTACTTGGTTTCTTCAATAGTAGAAGTCACTGGCATACTTGTATAGACAGAAAGAATAACTCTGTAAACTCTTTCATCAGAAGTGAAACAGTAAAAACCAAGCAAACTCCTTTTGTTGACCCTAAGAAGAGTTTCTATGAGAACTATCAATCTATCAAGAGCTTCTGTAAGGCAGTATTCCAAGGTGGTTGTACTTACATCAGTAATATACCTGATGATTTGCACAAAGAATGTCAGAATAACCCTCAGATACTTGATGCTCTAAAGAACTATCCTGTATGGACTATCATCAGCGATGGTGAGTGGAATTCATTAAAGTCTCCTGAGGCTTCAATGAATGCCTTTATGATGAAGTGTCAAAGATACTTTGGATTTAAGCCATATATTGTAGCTATTGATGTAGATGGTGGTTGGGGTTTCAATAGTGCTTCTATCGACAGATTTGAAGGTATTGAGAACATGATTTATATCCCTGCTAATGTAGCACAGATTGAACAGTTCTTAACTAACTTCAAAGATATGGATATTATGGATGTCTATACTCCTTTACAATCATTATTTAGGAGTAATAGATATGACATAGTGAGAGAGAATGTGCTTTAATAGTTCAAAAGCCAATGATACTTACAACATTTTTATAGCTCATTTAAAAGTTAATATTAATGCTATTAAGTATCAATAAAGGTATAGGAGGAGTGATACCTCCTATACTTACTAAGGCCTATCATGAATTCTTATTAGTGCACATATTAAGAGTTCCAAAAGCTGTGCAATCTCATACTGACCTAGGTAGGTATGAGATGAAGAGGTCAGTAAAAAGTGGGTTCGAATCCCTATGATAGGCGCAATAAAGCTTGTTAAATTATTGTCCAATTGAAGAATTGGAATGAAGTCACTTACAATACTAATAACATTAGCTCATTTGGTTAGAGCATTGAACTGGTAATTCAAGGGTAGTTAGTTCGATTCTAACATGTACATAAATAGTGACTACACAAGGGGAAGTAGCTAAAACGGACATAGTATCTAATGGTACTTACAATATCATATAAATAAGCAATAATCTTTTAAATTATTCAATGTAGGTTCGACTCCTACCTTCCCCACTTTTTGGCACTTACAATAATAATTCTGCGTTTCGTCTACTTGGATAGGACAATTGTAATTTGGGTACAATTAGAGATGGTTCAATTCCATCAGTGCATAAAAAGTAGTGCCAATTTCATAAGGCAGTCGTCTAGTGGTTAGGACATAGGTTAATAAATATATAGTATCTAAAGATACTTACAATACTATATTATATTAATAAAATTGGTCCCTATAACAGAAGTTCGATTCTTCTCTGCCTTACTTCAGCTACTTACAATATTATTACTTCATAGGTTCGAATCCTATATTATTCGCCATGAATGATTAGCATAGTGGTTAATGCAATACACTGTCAATGTATCACTTAAGTAGCTATTTTTAGAAAACATTTATTCATCTTATATTAATTTTATGACAGAATTAAAGGTAAGTCTGAGCTTTTTTGTGCCAGGTGCAAATATGCTCAGCTCACAGGAGTGTGACAAAAACCCCAAAGAGAACTACAATGAGGACAAGATGCTTATCAGATTCACCAAAGGAAAAGGCAAACATCAGAAGGAGAGGGAGAAATCTCTGATTATCCGTACCAGAAAGCAGAAGTTAGCCATTCAGAAACTCAACATCTGTGAAGAAGCATATAAATATATGCTCTCAACTCCTACCTCTGTCAAACTCTCCAGGCCTACAAAAAGAAACAAGGATGGAGATGTGATAGAGAGAGTCTGGGACACTATGTCAGTACATGAGAGGTTGAAGAAGCATTTTGACCTATTAGCACATGACTTTCATGCTGTATCTTACAGCTATGAAATCCTTGATGATTAAGCTATGATGGGTTAAGTGAAGGAATTCCTGCTTGACCCCTCTTCTTAACATACCTAGTTATGAATATCGTGCTTTTAATACTTATACTCTTCTTTTGTGTTATATTTCCATTGTGGAGATGGTACCAACCAGAAATAGAAGTTGTAGTACTTATTGACCACTACAGAGTGTATCTATGGTACAACAAGTGGAATGGTGCAAACTACGAAGGAAGAGTATACAAATACTTATTTGAAATATAAGCTATGAAAAGAATAATAATTATCACAGTATGGTTTATAGTCACTATAATCCTATTTACATGGGCTTGTAGTATGTTGACCAAACCAAGTACAATCGCCAATATAGTTGGTATTATTGCAGTAGTTCTATACTCTCTGCTGTCCGTCAAAACAGAATGTTTCACATCAATAAGTTTAACTAATAAAAAATCAAATGAGAACAATTAAAAAAATTCTTGTAATGTTTGTAGCCTGTATGGCTATAGTAGGTATGAGTTCTTGCGAGAAAATAGATGCAGGACACGAAGGTATTCTTGTTAATCTCTATGGTGATGACAAGGGTGTAGGTGATGTATCTATGTGTACTGGCATGGTATGGTACAACCCATTCACTCAGTCAGTGTATGAGTATCCTACCTTTGTGCAGACTGTTGACTATGAACCCTTCACCATTAATGCAAAAGATGGTTCTGAGTTCACTGTTGACCCCACCGTATCATTGAAAATTATAGACGGTAAGTCTCCTCTTGTATTCAAGAAGTACAGGAAGAAACTAGATGAAATAGTCCGTGGAACCCTCTATAACTATGTGAAAGATGCCTTCAGAATCCAGCTCAACAACTTTACTACTGACTACATTGTAAGTAATAGGGACTCTATTGAGAATGCTATTGAGAAGTATCTAACCACAGCTTTGTTAAGAGAAAACTTCCAGCTTGAACAACTTACTTCTGGTCTCAAATACCCTGCGACTATTGTAAAGGCTGTAAATGCTAAAAATGAGAAGATTCAACAGGCTCAAGCAGCTGAGAATGAAGTAAAAGTTGCAGAGGCAAAAGCCAAGTCTCTTATTGTGGCAGCACAGGCAGAAGCAGAAGCTAACAGACTGAAACAACAGGCTCTTACTCCTCAGATTCTTGAGAAAATGTGGATTGAGAAGTGGGATGGTAAGCTTCCAGTCTATGGTCAAGTACCTACACTGTTTAAGAATATTACAAAATGATTGTAGCTTGGTTTATAGGTGTTATCTTGAGTTGCTTGGGGATTTGGCTCCTCAAGAACTCAAGATACGTAAGCTGGAAATGTTCTGGTAAGGAGGAGGAACCTGTCCTTAAAATGTGGGTACTGATACTTCTAATGATAGGTGCTGTAATTCCTGGACTCAACGTCGTAGTAGGCTTTACTGTAATTATATGGTGGATTATAGCAGTTACTACTGATGATTGGAGTTTTACAAAAGGAGACAACAAACTAGTACAATTTTTAAACAAATCTATAAAATAACATGACAGAATTAGAAAACAAGAATGGGGTCTTTAAGTCAGACCTTATGAGAACCTTCAAACAGCTCAAAGAATCAAGAGCTGAGAGTGTATCAGAAGATGTCGAAATTATCTACAAAAGACAGATTGAAGACCTCTGTCATCAGATACGAAACTATGACAGAGATAGGGAGAATCTCATCCTTGACCTCAGTCCTTCCAGTGCCTTCAGTGGCAATGTAGTACCCTCTGACTTCAAACCTGCTGACTTCCTTTCCAAGGACGTTGAAATAGGTCTCAACAAGAGGGATGCTATCATCAGATTGGAAATTGTGATTGAGAGATATATATATCTCTTCGGTCCTATCTCTGACAAGAGTGCCATCCTCAAAGTCCTCCCTAACTACAAATTCAAATCTGAAGAGTAATGGGAAGCGGGTGCTATTCATACATAAGTGATTACTCAAGGAAAGTGGATAATTCCACTAAATCGAGGGAAGAGATATTCTCTCAGAAGAGAATGAGCTCCGATATGGATATTAGGAACAAGGTTAGAGAGTGCTTGGACAGTGAAGAACATCCCGAAGCTCTTCCTATTATTATTGCCCTTGATGTAACTGGTTCTATGGGTATGATTCCTCACAGACTCATAACGAAAGACTTCCCTGAAATTATGAAGAAGATTATGGATGAAGGGATTGCACACCCACAGGTATGCTTCCTTGGAATAGGAGACCAGTATAGCGACGATGCCCCTATACAGGCAGGTCAGTTTGAGTCATCAGATGAGCTGCTTGACAAGTGGCTTAAGACCATCTGGCTTGAAGGTGGAGGTGGTGGCAATGGTGGTGAATCCTACCAGCTTGCTTGGTGGTTTGCTTCCAGCTGTGTCCATGCTGACCACATCTTGAAAAGAGGTAAGAAGGGTATTCTTATCACCATTGGTGATGAGCCTGTACACAGGAGTGTGACAAAGAAGGAGTTCAAGAACTTCTTTGGCTCTGAGTGTGAGGCAAACTCAATGACTACCTCTCAGTTACTCAGCAGAGCTCAGAAATCTTGGGACGTATATCATATCAATCTCATGGATTATAGAGGAGGAATGTCTGACACTCAGACATGCTGGAAAAACCTGCTGGAAGACCATGCAATCAATACTGAGGATGGCGCAGGTGATGACATTGCCAGTATTATTTCAGGTATAATCCTCAAGTCTGTAGACACAGGTAGTGAATCTGAAAAGGTGGAGAAAGAAGAGCTGACAGACATAACAACTACAACAACACATATTAGGTAAATGGAAGTTAAAATAGTGTTGGGTCACACCTTTGGCGATGAAGGAAAAGGGGTGACTGTTCAGTGGCTTTGCAAAAAGGCTATTGAAGAAGGGAAGAAACCACTTGTGGTAAGATTCTCAGGTGGTCCCCAAGCAGCACATACTATTTTCAATAGAGGAACAGAGCATATCTGTTCCTCTTTTGGAAGTGGTGTATTACTTGGTGTGCCTACTATGTATACAGAAGAGGTATATATGGACCCCATATGTCTTATGAATGAGTTCAGAACTCTACAGTGTAAAGGAGTGTCTCCAAAGCTATTCCGTGGTGTACATAGAATTATCACACCCTATGATGTTCTTGCTGGAAGAAATAACAGCAAGGTAATATCAGATGGAACTTGTGGCAAGGGTATATATCCTACATTTGAGAGGTATAAACATGGTCAGTGGACAAGAGTCTCTTTCAGTCTGGACAAGCCTGAGTATATCCTTAAGTGCGCGTCAAACTATCACAAGATAGAGAGGATTCCTAAATATGATGATATGTTTAAGAAAGCCTGTCTTGAGATTCTTACAGAAGTATATTCTGACAAACTCTCAATAAAGGACTATGATGTCCTTATATTTGAGGGAACACAGGGATTGCTTCTTGACATGGACTGTGGACTCTATCCCAATGTGACTCCTTCAAGAGTGGGTCTTAATGGTCTCAGAAGTTCTGTCCTTAAGGACGCAGAGGTGTACCTTGTCACTAGGACTTACACTACCAGACATGGTAATGGCTATGAACCTAAACACAGGCTCAGAGAGCCTAATAAACTGGCTGATAAATATGAGTCTAATATAGACAATGAGTTTCAGGGAAACTTCAAGACAGGTATCCTTGAGATGGGTCTCCTTAACAGAGCCTATGAAAGGCACTGTATAGACAACTATGTGAAGAAGTACAATATGTCTCTTAACTTAGTTGTTACACATATGGATATGACTCATATCATAGATAATGAGGAGTATAGCATATATAGCTGGGATTACCTTGACAACTCAGGCTCCCCTCATTACAATATCCATGGGAAAGAGAAAATTCTTGATACTCTTGTGGATAATCTATGCTATGTACCAGACCATGTCTACTACAATGATAGTGTTGAATCAAACATTAAACAACTAAGATGACAGAAAGAATCAAAAACTTCATCAAAGTAGCATTGATGATTGGGATATGTACAGCTGGTATTATCTTCATACACCAATTTGAAGATAAAGCTGGACCACCCAATCATGATGTTACTTCACCTCCTGACACTATAACTCCTGTCCCAGTATTTATGGACAAACCTATGAAAGAGGGCTTAGCAGATGCCCTTAAATATTATGATGTTACTCACCCTGATATAGTGTATGCTCAGGCACTGCTTGAGACAGGACACTTTACATCAGTAGGATGTTTGAGACATAATAATCTGTTTGGTCTATATAATAGTAAGGCTAACAGATACCATAGGTTTGACCATTGGACAAAGAGTGTTATAGCATATAAGGAGTGGGTGCAAAAGAGATACAAACCTCCTGAAGACTACTATAGTTTTCTTCAGAGAGTAGGATATGCAGAAGACCCTAGATATATTCATAAACTTAAACAGATTGTAAACAGTAATGACAAGAGAAGAAGTCTTGAAGGAAGTAAAGGCAATTCCTAACAGGAATGTCTTACTGACCTTACCAACTGGGTTTGGAAAGAGTAAGAATGCAATAGAAAGGGTAAAGCATCTGGCAAAGAAAAAATACAAGAACCTGCTTATTGTAGTGCCAAAGAATGTCCTTAAAGTAAACTGGGCAGATGAGCTTGCTAAATGGTGGCCTGACTGCAAGCTGAACATCACTTTCTCAACATATGTTTCTTTTCCTAAACATAAAGGAAAGTGGGACTTCATTATCTTTGATGAGGCTCATCATCTGTCAGAAAGGTGCAGAGAGGCTCTCTGTGACTTTGAGGTAGAGTATACTATTCTACTTTCAGCTACAGTAAAGAAGGACTTGAGGGAGGAACTTAAAGAGGTGTTTGATGACCTCTACTATTATAATGCTACTCTCAGAGAAGCAATTGATAATGGTGTGCTTCCTGACCCAACAGTCTATCTTCTTCCTCTTACTCTTGACAACAAGTTGCCTAATGAGAGAATTATAAAGAATCCCAAAGCTAAAGGCAGGGTTATTTATGCTTCTTGGGCTGAAAGATGGTCCTACATAAGACAGAAGAACAATCCTGTCCATATCTTCTGTACACAGACTCAGTATCTTGATGACCTTAATGGTCAAATAGAATGGTTCAAGAACAGAAGAGGCAACATGGTATGTAAGAACAGGTGGCTTAAACTTTGTGGAGACAGGCTCAAGTACCTTAGTGATTGTAAAGTACCTATAGTACTGAAGATATTGCAGCATTGTGAGCATCAGAAGACTCTGACCTTCTGTAACAGCATAGAACAGACCAAGAAACTTGGTGAACACTGCATTAACAGTCAGAACACTGAATCAAATGATGTACTTAGACTCTTCAATAAGGGGGTAGTTCACCATATTACTGCCTGTAATATGCTCAATGAGGGGATGAATCTTGTTGATTGCAGAGTTGGTATCTATGCCAATCTAAACAGTTCAGATACTATTATCAAGCAGAGAACAGGTAGATTGTTGAGACACCCAAACCCTATCATTATAATCCCCTATTATAAGGGAACAAGGGAAGAGGAACTTGTAAATAAGATGCTCGAAGACTACAACCCAGAACTTGTCAAAACTGTGTCTTCTGTGGAGGAGCTCAGAATTTAATAAATTTTTAAGAAAAACAGATATGACTATCACACTTACAGAAGATGCTTGTAAAGCCCTTGGTGTATCAGTAGGTGAAGCATTGTATCTCTTAGCTATAGGTAGTGGTCTGGACCTGGAAGAGGCTGAAAAGTCAATGAGAGCCAAAGGGTATGTGAAGAAACCGAGTAATACTCTACTATCATTGCCACTACGACTTACTACTAAAGGTAAAGAGGTCATTACTGGCATAATAGCCGATTCTACCCCAAAAGACACTGACGCAAGACTGATAAGTCTTGCTCAGGAACTTAGGGAAGTATTTCCCAAAGGAAAGAAGGATGGTACCAATAATTATTGGAGTGACGGAGCCACTATCATAGTGAGAAGACTCAAGTTATTCTTCAAGAAATATGGGGATTTCACTAACGACCAAATTCTTACAGCAGCCCGAAAATATGTAGAAAGTTTCAATGGTAACTATCAGTTTATGAGGACTCTGAAATACTTTATATTCAAAGATGCAAGAGGGCTTGAAGGTAACATAGAAAACACTTCGGAACTTCTCACATACATTGAAAATGAAGGTCAGGAAGAAGTGTTGAGGGATGACTGGACATCAACAACTATCTAACTATGGGAAAGTTAAAGAGTGACATCCAAAGGCTCCGAGTTAGGAGACAAAGGGTCCTTGATGGTAAATACAACTGTATTCCATTCCCTTTCCAAAGGTTTAGAAGGTTATTTCCTGGAATAGAACAGGAGAAGTTCTTGGTTATTACTGCCAACCAGAAAATAGGAAAAAGTAAATTCACTGACTATATGCTGGTCTATGAACCTTTATTCTTTTCTATGGAACATCCTGAACTCAAGGTAAAAATTCTTTATTTCACATTGGAGATGAGCCCATCTGCAAAGAGGGATGAGTTCTATTGTCATTTGCTGTATAGGCTTGACAACATAAGAATATCTCCTACTGACTTAAGAAGCACTGACCAAGAGAGACCTGTTGATGAGAAGGTTCTTGAACTGCTTGAATCTGAGAGATATAAACCATACATTGATAAGTTTAATGAGATGGTTGAGTTCATTGATGAGGATAAGAATCCTACTGGTATTAATAAAAGGTGCAGAGATTATGCCTTGTCTCATGGACATCTCAACTTCAAGGAGGTTGATGTTGTAGACCCTCTTGATGATAGTAAAATCACCAAAAGAAGAGTAGTTGACTCTGATAACCCTTATACCCCAGATGACCCTGAGGAATATAGAATTGTCATAGTTGACAATGCTTCAAACCTTGCACTTGAAAGTGGTATGAAGAAAATGGAGAACATTGATAAACTTGCCAAGTATGGTATAATTTTGAGAAATCAGCTCAAGTACATCTTTGTTCTCATTCAACATCAGGCACAGGCTCAAGAAGGTATAGAAAATCAGAAGCTCAATAAGATTAAGCCGTCTTCTGATGGTCTTGCAGACTGTAAAACTACAACAAGGGATGCCAACTTTGTCCTTGGTCTCTATAGTCCTTATAAATATGGACTGAGAGAATATGAGGGGTATGACATTACAAAGTTTGGTAACTTTATCAGGTTTATGGAGGTTATTGAGGATAGAGACTATGGTGCAAGCAACAATATATGTCCTCTGTTCTTTGATGGTGCTGCAAGTACATTTGCAGAACTTCCAAGAGCTGATGATAAGGAAGGGCTAGAAAGAGTCTATACCTATATTCAGACACTAAAACAACCAAAGAAGAAGGGTGTTTCCTTCTTTATTAAATCAATAAAATCTTTACTTAACAAGAAAAATGGCTAACATTTGTCTCATTCTGGGCAAGACTGGTACTGGTAAATCTTCAAGTATCAAAGGTCTTGACCCCAAAGAAACAGTTATCTTCAATGTATTGAAGAAGAGGCTTCCTTTTAAGGGAAGTAAGTCTCTCTATAATGAAGAGAATAAGAATCTTTTCAATGTAGATGACTATGCCACTATAATGAATTACATGCAAGGTGTAGATAAGTCTGCCCCTCATGTTAGGAACATTATTATAGAGGATGCCACCTACATTATGAGAAAAGAGTACTTCAAGACTGCTAAAGTATCTGGCTTTAATAAGTTTGTTGATATTGCAGCCCACTTCCAAAGTATTGTCAGCACTGCTGAGAACCTGAGGGATAATCTCAATGTGTTTATTATTATGCACTGTGAGGAAATCTACTCTGACAATACTATCGTAGGATATAAGACCTCTACAGTAGGTAAGCTTATTGACAATAGCTATAATCCTGCCGAGGTAGTTCCTATGACTCTCTTTTCTTCTGTCAAGTACAATGACAAAGGAGAGGCTAGCTATGGATTCTATACTCATAGATGTATGGAAGGTGGAGCGGAGATTCCTGCCAAATCTCCTGCTGATATGTTTGAACAAGACTTCATCCCCAATGATTTGGGTCTTGTTGTAAAGGCAATGGATGAATATTATAACTAACAAAAAGAAAAGAAAACATGAAAGAATTAACAACTAGAGAAATTGCTGCTGTCAAAAGGCAGTTCAAGAACTCTCTTCCCGCAATGAAGAAGATTGAGTCTATTGACCAGAAGATTGCCAAACTTCAAGGAGAGAGAACTATCCAGCAAGCTATCCTTGATGGTGGTGAAGCTGGTATTATGGCTATGACTGGTGGTTTCAGGTCTATTGACCTCATCACTTGCACATATGAGCCTCAGTTTAATGAGGATGGTACTCCCAAGATGGATAAGGAAGGCAAGTATCAAGTCAAGAATCAGGTACTGACTTTCCATGCACCTGTAGAGGATTCTCCCATTGAAGTCAAGACAGGAGTCGACTTTGATATAGACTCTAAGGCTAAGGTAGATGAAATGGAGACTACAGCTACTGATGCAGCCTTCAACCCTCTTAATGGACTTGAATAAGAATATAAACAATAAACTAACAACAGACTACAAATGAACAACAAAGGTTATTTATTCATGGCAATTGCCAAAGGTAAAGAATCCACAGAAGGTGATTTCAAAAGGTATATTGGTGTAGCTCCTTGCTTCATCAAAGGCCTCAATCCTGACAAGGCTCAGCTTGAGAAGATTTATGGTAATCCTCTTGACAAGGAACCTGAATATGTGGGTACTGTAGAAGTCACTGAAGGTGATAATAAGGTGAAATATCCTAATGTAAGGCTTAGTTTCCTTGCACTACCTGACCCTGAGAAGGTAGGTATTGAACTCAAACCTATCAGTATGACTCTCTTCCTTCAGAAGAGGTACAGGTATAATAAAGACAAAACCAAAGTACAGGTCATTGACAAGTATGGTAGAACTGCATGGGTGACTATCGAGGAATGCAAGAATCATGAGATTCCTATGTATGCCAATGGTCCTGCCAATCTTGACAAGGACTACAGACCTGCCTATGTAGGTGAGGAGGACCTTACCAACTTACTGATTGCCTACCTCAACATTCCTTCTGTGATGAGGTACAATAACACTGAGAAGAAGTGGTATATGGTTGACCACCCAGAGGATTCAGAGTGTAGACTTGACCACATTGAAGACTATTTCAAGGGTGACTTCTCTGAGCTGAGAGGGGCTCTTTCCCTCCAACCTACCAACAAGGTTAAGATATTGTTCGGTATCAGAACTGACAATGAGGGCAGACAGTATCAAGCTGCTTTCACTCAGATGTTCTTGAAGAACAGTATATCTGATTACAGTAAGCTGGATGCCAATGTACAAGAGAGGAAAAATGCAGGTGCTTATGCCACTACTGAGTTTGAAACAGTAGAATTCCATGAGTATTCTGTAAAGAGTTCCACTATCACTGACAATGCAGATGCTGACCCATTTGCAGCTCCTTCAAGTCCTTGGGACATTAAGTAAAGTATGATAAGCTCAGGTGAATCCTCTGTATCTTTGGAAGATATATATAAGGTGACCACCGAGGCTGAAATAGCTCACTACTACTTGGGTATCTCAAGTATTCCATGCAAGATAAATAGCCCATTAAGGTTGGACAGAAGTCCTTCCTTTGGGTTGTTTTCTCCTAATGGCAGCAGGGTAACATGGATAGACTTCTCTTCTGGAGAGAGGGGAGGTATATTTGACCTGCTTGGTAAGATGTGGAACACTAATTTTAAGGAAACTCTTGCAAGAATATATAAGGATTTCAGTAAGTTCAATGGAACAGCTAAGATAGAATCCACAGGGCATGTGCCCATAGCACCACGCATCAATATAGGAAACAATGATGTGACAATGGAGTGTAAGGTAAGAGAGTGGAAGAAGCATGACATTGAATACTGGGAATCCTACGGTATCTCATTAGAGTGGCTGAAGTATGCCAATGTACATCCTATATCCCATAAGATAATAACCAAGAAGGGTCAAAGATATGTCTTTGGAGCTGATAAGTATGCCTATGCTTATGCAGAGTTCAAGAATGGAAAGACTACTTTGAAAATTTATCAGCCATACAACAAGCAGGGATTCAAATGGAGCAATAAACATGATAGGTCTGTGATAAGTCTATGGACTAAAGTACCTCCTACAGGAGATAGAGTATGTATATGCTCTTCCCTAAAGGATGCACTATGTCTATGGTCTAACACAGGAATTCCTGCTTTGGCAATACAAGGTGAAGGATATACTATCAGTGATACTGCTGTTAGTGAATTGAAACGTAGATTCAAGAATATCTATATATTGCTTGACAATGATGAGGCAGGATTAAAAGATGCGAAAATATTAGCCTCAAAAACTGGATTCACTAATATAGTACTACCTAATATCAATGGTGCGAAAGATGTGTCAGACCTCTATCTTTCCCTCCAGGATAAAGAAAAATTCCAAAAGATTATGATAGGTCTATTTAAGTAATAACTAATAAAAAAGAATGAAAACATGGAAGCGAGAAAAATTACAGTTGTCTCTACGAAAACTCAGAAAAAGAGTGTAATTATGTCAGGTGCTGAGACACTTGGCGAACTGAAGAAAGACTTTAGAGAAGCAGGCATTGACTATGAGGGTATGACCTTCTATGAAGGTACCTCAAAGACTGAACTCAAGACAGATGAGTCTGTACTTCCCAAGGATGTACCCTATACCAACAGAACTACAGGTGAGACTAAGAATACCAATGAATTGGTATTTATGCTTACCAACACCAACAAGAAAATCAAGTCTGGTGCTATGACAAGAACTGAGGCCTATGATGCTATCAAAGCAAAGGGTCTTCAGGCTGAATGTCAGAAGAGATTCGGTAGGAATTTCACTATGTGCAAGACCTCTGACCTTGTATCTCTTATAGAGAGTACCATCAATCTGCCACAGCAGGAAGAAGTAAAGACAAGTTGTGTGGATGTTCAGGCAAGGGCTGCTCTTACTATGCTTGTAGATGTCCTCAATGAAGACTATGTAATTGGAAGTGGAGTAAGAGAGAAAATATTTGGCATTCTTGATGGTGCCGCAGTGACTCCTACAGTGTCTGATGATTGTAAGCCAGAAACTGACTCTCCCTATGATGACAATGAGATTGATGACATGTTTAGTGGCATGTGCTAACAGGTAAATAATCTGTAGTCAATAACCTATAGGGAAGAGGGGTTTATACCTTTCTTCCCCAATTTTTTTTTTATTTATATGGAAGAACAAAACCGTATATCAATAATTCATAATATCTTCAATGAGTTCTTTGGAGAAGAGAATGTGGATTTACAAGGGCAGACTATACTGATTCATTTCCCTAAGGTGAAAGTAACCAATGAACATGACCGAAGTGTGGATATAACCCATTTATGGGTAAAGGTAGAGCTCTTGCTTGATGGAACTATAAATGGATATTTCCAGATGATGAGGTCTGAACTTACACTTGAACAGTTTACAAGTGGTTACAGTCACTCTCATATTCATTATATAAGTGCAGACAACTTCGATAGCTGGTCTGACCCCTGTCTTGGCAGTGGTCCTATAAGAAATACCATTGCATCTCTGGCTACTCAATTCTCCGAGGAGATGTGGAGTCTGTTCTGCCTTGAACTATCCAAATATGTAACTGTAGAATCCCTCGCTGGGGTTCCTTATATGTATCTTGAAAGAATAGGCGTAGGAGACAATAGGATTACACGGCTGATTAAGTTCCCCTTAAATTATGCTGTCAGATACCTTTCTAGTTTCGAGCCATACATAGTAGCTTTCATTCCTTTTATATTGAAAAAGAGACCATTTGGGTTCAGCTTCTTTAATGATAGTTATGGTATTGCTATGTCTGACAGAGACCTGTTCATAACATTGAGTAACCTCTTTATTGAGTGGTATAACTCCCTCCCAGCTGAACGGCAAACTCCAAGAGAAGAACTCTTTTTAGGAGAGATACTTTTTAAAGGCAAATGTATAGGTAATAAACTGTATTATATCTGTGACTCCAATTATAATGCAGAAGCTAACTATAATAGGCTCATAGGAAGGAGCCTCTTCAGATTCAAGAATAAAACTATAACCTTCAATATAACCAACATGGTAAAGACTGTAGATGATGACCCCAATGCGGCCATCTTCCTTTCCGAAGCTATGGTTGCAGCTATAGTTGATAGAATATTAAGAACAATAAATAACAAGTATGGACAATCAAGTACAGAAGAAAATACCTTCTCTGGAGAAGCACACAGATATATATAAATTAGTTATTCCTGCTGATGTAGAGAATAAGATAAGATACCTCTGCAATAAAATATCACAGGTAGAGTGGTCTGGTACACTGTTTTATACATACAGTGGCTCATTTGAGGAAGGAACCCTTGAGATAAGATGTGTAGATATATTCCCTATGGATATTGGTTCCCAAACCTATACAGAGTTTGACATGTCTCCTGATGTGGTAGCCTATATAACTGACCATCCAGAGCTTCTTAACTGTCAGATGGGTTTGATACATAGCCATAACAACATGGCTACTTTCTTCAGTGGTACAGATACTGCTACTTTAAGAGAGGAAGGTAATGATAGAAATCACTTTGTAAGTCTTATTGTAAACAATGCAGGAACTTATACTGCTGCCATCACAAGAAAGATTACAGAGAAGAAAGTAATCAGCTCTACCTTTATATATAGAACCTTCGATGACATTGAGAAAACAGGCACAAGAACCGTAGAGGTAGAGGAGGAAGCTATTGTATATAATATGCTCAATATTGTCAAGGAGGGAGAGGTAACTGAACCCTTTCTTGAAATTAATGAAAGGCTTGAAATTATCAAGAAAAACAAAACTAAAGTGGCTGCTGCAAGGGCTCCCTTCTCAACTATTCCTTATTATGACGGACTGCCTTTCACACCTCCTGTCTATCAAGGCAACAGTAAAGAAGTGAGTAGGATTGCAAGGCAAGGCTCCCTCTTTGATGAGGATTTTATGGAGAGTGAACCTCCAAGAAGGGTAGAACGAATTACAGACCCAAATGAACTTGCTATAGATGCTTCTGTAGTCAAGTCCATTACTCTTCAACTTATTACAGGCTCAATAGCAATTGCAGATGCAAGCAAGATTGACCCTGTGAAATGGACAGGTCAGATGACCAAACTATTTGACAAGAGATTTAAGGAAGATATGAATATCTTTCATTTTTGGGCAGAGACTATGGTAGAGTTTGTTGTAACTAACTTCATACCAGATGAATTTACTTCATTTGAAGATGAATATATCTCAGAATTATGCCAGGCAGTCTATAGAACTCTTGACAAATTACCTCAAAATAAATATATCAAATCAATTCAAGATGCACTAGTATTATGGATGAAATAACAACAGATAGCCTCGACCTATCAGAGGCAGAGTTTGAAACCTTGCTTCAAGAAACTCTTGAACAAGCACATGAGGGTGACAACCGAGAAATTCTCCCTCCTAATTCAGAGACTCTTCTGATGGATGAGTCTTCCTCGAGATTCAGTTCTGCTATATGGTTCAACAAGATAGGTGAACAGACAGTAACTCTTGCTGGACTTGGCGGTATAGGCAGCTATACTGCCTTCCTCCTTGGTAGACTTAAAGTGGACAGACTTATTGTCTGGGATAATGACACTGTAGACGAAACAAACCTCTCAGGTCAACTGTTTTCAACATTGGATGTAGGCCGTAGCAAGACAAGAAGTGTAGCCAGAATATTGAGTGAGTTTGCCCAGTATCACCGTACTATAGCTATGAACCAGAGATATACTGAAGAATCCTCTTCAACCAATATCATGATATGTGGCTTTGACAATATGGCAGCAAGGAAAACATTCTATAACAGATGGAAATTCCATGTGATGAGTCTGTCTAAGGAAGAAAGAGAGAAATGCCTCTTTATTGATGGTAGGCTCGCAGCAGAGGAGTTCCAAGTATTCTGCATTAAAGGCTCTGATACCTACCTTATGCAGAAGTATGAGAATGAATGGCTGTTTGATGACACTGAGGCAGAGGAGACACTTTGCTCCTATAAGCAAACCAGTTTCTGTGCCAATATGATTGCTTCTGTAATGGTCAATCTTTTTGTCAACTTTATAGCAAACCAGTGTGAACCTCTCATCGAAAGGGAACTTCCCTTCTACACCAATTATGATGCTGAGAGGATGCACTTCAAAACTGAAATGATATGACCTCTTATACACTTGAATCCTCTCTAAGAAATAACACATTTGCAGAAGGAGAGGACAATTGGTACCAGCCTGCCTCAATTGCTGTTAACTATCAGAACAACACAGTGTTCTCAAAGTTCTTTGAGGTAATTATTCCCTATAACGGTGAGTGTTTCATACCTGTATTAGGTCTATCAGAGACTCTATCTCGTATACAGAACTGGCTTGATTCAATGAACCCTACACGGTTTATAAAGTTCTCATACCCTCTTTATATAGGTGGAGAGGAGACTAGAAAAACAGCAGATTCTATTATACAGTCTATTAACAGGTGTTCAAGAGGCCGTAGACTCGCCCACATCAAGACTTGTAAGGGTCTTGACTATTATGGTGGTCAGGGCCTCATCTTCGATGAACTCTGGAACCCTTTTATGGTCTGTGGATTCATTATAAAGGTTGATGGAATTAATAAGACAATGTCTGTTGTAAGGCCTGTATGCTATGTATCTCCTACTGTCTTTGTAAATGGGGACATCCTCTCAAAAGCTATTATCAAGAAAATCATTCCCTATATAAGTTTGCATGGCATATCAGTACCTGCTAGACATAGGGTTCTATTCAATACCACCGAATTTAGAAATGTCTCTGTAACAATAGCACCTATCAAGGGTTTTATTATTTCTCCTACAAAGCCTGGTACTATAAAGAGCCTTGATAGAGAACCTGATACTATAGAGAATCTTGATAATTCAATATGGGAATTTCTGCGTAAGAATATAAGTGATTTAATATGTCAGTAGAAGAGTACTTTGGCAGATGGATGAAAGTTATTGATATGAAGGAGATGGCAAGAGTTCTCAATACACTTGGAAAGATAAATCTTGATAAGTTGTGTCCTGAATATTCAAATATATTCAAGGCATTTGAGCTATGCAAGTATGATGATTGCAAAGTTATCTTTCTTGGACAGGACCCTTATCCTCAGAAGGGTGTTGCCACAGGTATACTGTTTGGTAATAAGCTTGGTACTAAAGAACTTTCTCCCTCGCTTAAAGTTATAAAAGAGAGTTGTGTGAATTATGAGATTCCTCACGGTCCAATAGAGTTTGACATAACTCTTGAATCATGGGCTAAGCAAGGTATTCTTATGATAAACTCAGCCCTTACTTGTGAGGTAGGAAAGGTTAGTTCCCATGTGAACTTATGGAGACCTTTCATATCTAAACTGTTTAAGAACCTTTCAGAGCATGAGACAGGAATGCTTTATGTTCTGTTTGGTTCTCAGGCAAAGACCTTCATACCTTATATTGATAAGAGGTATAATGATATAATTGAGGTAGAACACCCTGCATATTTTGCAAGGACTGGTCAGATTATGCCATATAGTACCTTTACTGATATAAACAAAATTCTAAAAGATAAATATAACACCACTATAAAGTGGTATCATAAATTAATAATATAAAATACAAACAACAATGAAAGAAAAGAAACAATTAGTAGTGATGACCTTTTTTGGTCCTATTCCTCCCTTTGATGTAGTCAAAGAGCACCTTTCCAAAAAATCAGTAGAGTCGACTGACTCTGCTAAAGACAAGACTCTTGGTAATGTGGAGGGTCCTGTCCCTGTCCCCATGCACGTAGGTTACTATATTGTAAATCTTGCCAAGAAAGTAGGATGGAAGCCTGTAAAGATGGTTGGCTATCTTCAGAGTCTCTGGAATATCAACCCCTGTGCTGCATTTAGTGTCCTTCTCAGAGAAGTGGCTATTGAACTTGACAAGAGATATGAAGACCACATCAGTAACTGTCAGAGAGTCTTCATTATTTCCTCTATGGATGGTAGAATCCACAAGGCATATAAGGCTGACATCAAGAACTTCAGGAACTTTGCGGCTTTCAGAACTGAGGAAGATGCAAAGATTGCTTGCAGAATCCTTAGGGAGGACTTAAAAGAGATGTTCAAAAGTGATAGAAAATAAGAAGATTCGAAATGCCAGAGAGTCAGTCTTCAATGGTATACAATTCAAGTCCAAACTGGAGGAAAGCTTCTATAAGACACTGGTAGCTGCTGGTTTAGAACCTGGCTATGAATTAACAAAATTCGTCTTAGCTGGGGGATTCAAGCCTACTGTGCCTTTCTTCAATAGAAGCAAGTCCAAAGTGTTTAGGATGGATATGGCTAAAGTCAGGGATATTACATATACCCCTGACTTTATCATCTTGTACAATGGTACTATGTTCATCATAGAAGCAAAGGGTATAGAGAATGATACTTTTCCACTTAAGAAGAAGCTCTTCAGAAGACTCCTTGAATCTATGGAGATGCCTTGTGTGTACTTTGAAGTCCGTACCAAGAGAGAACTGCTTGAGGTCATAAAAATAATCAAATCTTATGGAACAACTACTAGACAAAATCAGAAGACTCTCGAAGAGCCTACCTGAAGGTGACATCAAATTTGCTGAGAAATATATTGAAAGTCGAGAGTTTGATAAGTTACTTGAAATAGTTGAATCAGATATATATATGGTTCAACAGAATAAGTTAGTTGAACATCCCAAAGAGAAGTTTGCAAATATTAACCTTGAGGAACTATTAGGGTTAAGGGGTGCTGTGGATGAATATATGTCATTCCTTGAAATACCTGACAGTTCTGATAATGATGACTGGATGTATGATTAAGTCATTAAGAGAAATAAGTTGGAATGTTCCTGAAGAAGTCTACAGAGCAGACCCTGCATTATCCTATTCTACCCTGTCAAAGTTCAAGAGGTCTGGTTTTAATGAACTTGAACACCTCTTTGACAGAATAGACACTCCTTCATTGACCTTTGGTTCTGCTGTAGACAGCATTATTACAGGTGGAGAAGAGGAGTTTGAAAGTAGATTTATGGTAGCAGAGTTTCCTGCTGTTCCTGAGTCTATTATCAATGTGGTAAAGAATCTATTTGACAATTATCACAGTAACTATAGGATACTTGAAAACATCCCTGACAAGGAAGTTATAGAGGCAGCTGCCCAATCCAATTATCAAAATAACTGGAAACCAGAGACAAGAGCCAAGGTAATTAAGGAGAAAGGCTCCACATATTACAGACTACTGTACCTGAGCAAAGACAAGACCATTCTTGATACTGCCACTAACCTTGATGTAAGGAAGACTGTGGAAGCATTGAGGAATAGTCCTACCACTAGAAAGTATTTTGCTCCAAACAATCCCTTTGAGAATGTAGAAAGACTCTATCAATTGAAGTTCAAAGCTACACTCAATGGCATTGAGTATAGATGTATGGCAGACCTACTGATAGTAGACTATGACAGGAAAGTAATTATTCCTGTTGACTTGAAGACAAGTGGAAAGCCTGAGTGGGATTTCTACAAGTCTTTTGTGGATTGGAGATATGATATTCAGGCCAGACTCTATTGGAGAATCATCAGGTATAATCTTGATAGAGACCCCTATTTCAGGGACTTTAAGCTGCTTGACTACCAATTCATTGTGGCTAACAGAAGAACTCTTACCCCATTGATATGGCAATGTGAGTTCACCCAGAAGAGAGGCTTGATTAAGTTCAATGATGTGGTATTTGAAGACCCCGAAGAAATAGGAATGGAACTTCACACATATCTTACATCAAATTTATCAGTTCCTATAGGTATACACCTTAAGGAACCTAATTCACTAACTGAATGGTTAAATAAATGAAAGTTACAAAGAGAAATGGTTCAATTGAGGACTTTGACCTCAGCAAGATTGAAAAGGCTGTAAAGAAAGCCTATAAAAGTCAAGGTCTAGAAGCCTCTGAAACTATCTTGGCTGAACTGAACTATGTATTTACACGAGATTACAAAGATGTAACTCTTAGTGTGGAGCATATACAGGATGAAGTTGAGAAGATTCTATTTGACTTGGCTCCCTACAAGGTTGCAAAGGCATATGTAGTATATAGGGAACAGCATAAACAGGCAAGGTTCATAAGGGAAAGGCTGGATTATATGGAGAAGTATAGCTCTTCAACAGAAAATGCAGCTACTTCCTCAGAAACAGATGCTAATGCAAATGTCACAATGAAGAATGTTGCCAACCTTGAAGGTGAGGTCTATAAGACCACCAACAGGATTATTCAAAGACAAAGGATGAAGGACAAACTTAATGAGATGTTCCCTGACCTTGCTAAACAATATGAGGAAGACCTTAATCATCATATTATATATACTCATGATGAGGCATCTACTCCAGTACTGAAGAAGTATTGTAGTGCTTATACTCTCTATCCTTTATTACTAGAAGGGTCAGGTAATATAGATGGTGTAACTCCCTCTGAGCCTAATGACTTACAGTCTTTTAGCGGACAAGTCACAAACCTTGTATTCTTGTTAAGCTCACAAGTTAAAGGTGCTGTGGCTTTGGGTGATTACTTCATAGCTATGAATTACTATGTGGTAAAAGAGTTTGGTTCTATGTGGTATGAAAAACTGAATGAGATAATTACAACTCCTCACTGTTTGCAAAGAAAAACAATGAAGGATGCTATCTGTAAAGCTTTCAAACAGTTTATTTATGGGATTAATCAACCAGCTGGTAACAGAAGTTACAACAGCCCATTCACTAATGTATCCTTCTATGATAGATACTACTTTGAATCCCTATTTGGAGAGTTCTACTATCCTGACGGCACTAAACCAGAATGGAAAGCTATAGACACTCTTCAAAGAATATTCATGGAGCTGCATAGGAAGCTTAGACTTATTAAACCACTTACCTTTCCTGTGACAACAATGGCTCTTGTACACAATAATCAAGAGTATCTTGATATAGACTACAAGGAACTTTGTGCTGAAGAGTGGGCTAAAGGAGGTAGTTTCTTTTGCTATACTAGTAATAATCCTACATCGTTAGCATCTTGTTGTAGGGTTTTAAATGAGATGTCTGATAATACATTTAGCTCTACTACAGGAATGACTGGGGTTATGACAGGTTCTTGTAATGTAATAACTCTTAATATTAATAGAATTGTTCAAGACTGGGCAAGGTGGTACTGCTGTGAAGACCCTACTAAAATATCAAACGAGGAACTTACTAGTGATACTTGGAGACCATATTTAAATAAAAACATTAAGGATTTTAAGAAACGGTTAATTGCTATCCTTGATAGAGTCTATAAATATCATATAGCATATAAGACAATGCTGTATGATATGGAAGACAAAAAGATGTTCTCTGATAGTAATGCAGGATATATCTATCTTAAGAAGCTTTATAGCACTATAGGTGTTATAGGTTATACAGAAGCTGCACAATTCTTGGGACTTACAGTAAGTAATAATCCTGAGTATATAGAGTTCCTTAGACTTATCTTTGGTACTATAAAGGAAGAAAATAAGGTACATTCTATCTATGATAAGAAAAGGCCTTTTCTTTTTAACAGTGAAGCTGTACCTGGTGAGAATCTTGGAGTAAAATTGTACAATTGGGACAAGGAGGATGGGTATCAGGTTCCCAAGAATCAAAATCTGTATAACTGTTATTTCTATAATCCATGGGATGAAGGAACCAGTGTACTAGACAAGATGATTCTGCATGGTAAGGAGATAAGCCCTTATCTTGATGGGGGTCAAGCAGCACACCTTAATCTTGGGGAACACCTAAGTAAAGAGCAGTATTTAAAGTTACTTGACTTTGCCAAAGACAATGGCACCAACTACTTTACTTTCAATATTCCTATGAGTGAGTGCAGTGAATGTGGTCACATAGTGAATGCTCCTGTTAATGAATGTCCTAAGTGCCATAGCAAAAAAATTAAGTACTGGACTAGAATTATAGGATACCTCACCTGTGTAAATAGTTGGTCAAGTTCTAGACAAGAGGAATTTAAACATAGAATATATAGTAAAGGATGAAATATGTTGATGCTAAGGTAGTCTTTGCAGAAATTCCTGATGAGATAACTTTGGCTATAAGTATAAGTGGCTGCCCTTGTCATTGCAAGGGTTGCCACTCTGCTTATCTTGCTGAAGATATAGGAGTTCCTCTCAATGAGGCAGAACTGTCCCTCTTGATAAAAGCCAATGAAGGTATATCTTGTGTTGCTTTTATGGGAGGTGATGCTGTTCCTGGGGAAGTAAGCCGCTGTGCTGCTTTTATCAAGCACCAAAGTCTACAGAATAAGTGTCCTCATCTCAAGGTTGCATGGTATAGTGGAAGGCAGGAACTATCTCCTGAGATAGACCTATGGGACTTTGACTATATCAAGCTTGGTCCTTATAAGGAAGAGCATGGTCCTCTTGACAAGAGAACAACCAATCAAAGGTTCTATAAAGTGGTTCATACCAGCGCAGGAAAGAGTAAACTGTGTGACATAACACATAAATTCTGGAAACATGATTAAACAAGAGACCAAGGAATACAGTGAAGATGGGTTAGCAGTCAGAACAATGCAGATTACTCTCTTTGGTGTACCAATATACAGATTTAAAAAAACATCTACTAACAAGGCTGCTGTAGCTCAACTAACTACAGTATCAAAGCCTGCAAAAGTAAAAGGATTTTCAAATGAAGATAAAGATTAAAGTAAAAAGAATAAATAAGAATATACCTTTACCCGAAGTAATTGATAAGGGAGATTGGATTGACCTCAGAGCAGCTGAGACAGTAACTCTCAATGCTCCCCGAGCTAATATTCTCAAGAGACACAAGGTCAATGGAGTAGAGGAGAGACATAGAGATGTAGAGTTTGACTCCAAACTCATAAAACTTGGAATTGCAATGCAACTTCCTAAAGGTTTTGAGGCTGTTGCACTTCCAAGAAGCAGTACATACAAGAACTTTGGTGTCATACTTGGTAATAGTGAGGGTGTTATTGACCAGTCCTATTGTGGTGACAATGATGAATGGAGATTCAATGCTATTGCATTCAGAGCCACTACAATCAATGAAGGTGACAGAATATGCCAATTTAGAGTTCAACTCAGTCAGAAAGCTACTATATGGCAGAAGCTTATGTGGCTTCTTTCTTCAGGTATTAAGATTGTTGAAGTAGATAATCTTGGTAATAAAGATAGGAGGGGTATTGGCTCTACTGGAATAAAATAGAAAGAAGATGAATACATATTTACTGATAATCATCATAATATGTGCTCTAACAATCACGTCAGGTACTATCTGGCACTACAGGACTAAGTTGTATAAAGAGAGGTCGAAGCTATCTATTAAAGAGTCTTTGGAGCTCACCAATATACCTATTATTACTTTATATAACAATGATAAGCCCTTCAACTTTCTATTAGATACAGGAAGTTCTGAATCCCATATTAGGAGTGATGTAGCCAATAAATTAAAAGGTGAAACACAGGACTATGAATACTCCTATATAGGAAGTAGTGGTGGAGATGCAGGAGCCTCTGGAATACTGAAGACAGAACTCTCTCATAGGAGTAAGTCCTTTAGAGTCTCTCTTATAGTCAATAGTAATCTAAACGAGGCCTTTGATGGAGTCGAAAAGACTAGAGGGGTTCATATAGATGGACTTCTAGGAAATGACTTCTTCAAGAGACATAGATATATTCTTGATTTTGTAGAACTTGTAGCGTATTATAAATGAAAGAGAAAATTAAACTCCAATCAAGATATAGGGACGATAATAACTACCTCACCAGGATAGGTGATGAGAACTCAAAGTCTTATGCACTCCACGCTGAGTTTGGCTATAGAGTGGGAATAGTAGAAGGAGACCCCGATACTTATAGCTTTGTAGACCCTTCAGGTGGGCCCTTTATGCAAAAGGGAACTGTAATTGACGGCTGTATAATCAAATCTATATCGAGAGAAGGAAAAGGTGTCATAATAAATTTTGAATCATGAACCAAATATATCTTGTAAGTAGTCAACAACAGATATTTGACAACCCAACTTACAAAATTATAAGTGTCGAGGAGTCATTAAGGCTCCTCGAACCTTTGAAGATTGTAGGACTTGATACTGAGACCGAAGGATTTAGTCCATTTCTTAAGAAGCTTTTAATGCTTCAGCTTGGTAACAGGGATTTTCAAGTTGTCATTGACTGTACTACTATAGATGTCAAATTGTATAAGGAGTATCTAGAGTCAGACAGATTGTTCATTGGATGGAACTTGAAGTTTGATGTAAAATTCCTTTTCTATCATGGCATCGTTCCAAAGAATCTCTATGATGGATTTCTTGCAGAGAAGATGAGGTGGTTAGGTTGGCCTTCAGGTATGCACTCTTTAAGTCTCAAGTCTGCTGGAGAGAATTATCTTGGAGTAAAGCTTGACAAGACTGTGCGAGGGCAGATTATATGGAAGAAAGAACTGACTGATGAAATTGTAAAGTATGCTGCAAATGATGTGAAGTATCTAGAGGATATTATGAATGCTCAGACTGCAATACTCTATGAAAGAGGTCAGAAACTTGCTCTTGAGGTAGAGAATAAGGCTGTACTTCCTACTGCATACTTTGAGTTCTGTGGAGTAAGGCTGGACACTGAAAAGTGGCAAGCCAAGATGAAGAAGGATGAGGCTGAGTTGAAGGAGGCTCAGGATGAACTAGATAAATTTATAGTTGACTTATATAATGAAGGTGCAAAGGGTATAGACAGGTTTATAGAGATGGCATATCCTGACCTCTTTGGATTTGTTAAAGCTGGTCCTAAGTGCAAAGTCAATTGGAATAGTTCAAAGCAGGTAATACCTCTGTTGGAGTTCTTTGGTTTTGACCTTATGACCAGAGATAAAGTCAAAGGTGGAATGAAGAAATCTGTGGATGCTACTGTAATTGAAGGACAGATAAATAAGCACCCTATAGCCAAGGTCTATTTGAGATTCAAGGCTGCACAGAAGGTGACAAGTACCTATGGACAGAATTTCCTAGACCTCATCAACCCAAAGACAGGAAGAATACATACTTCCTTCAATCAAATAGGAACAGATACTCACAGATATAGCTCAGGTGGAGGTGATGATAAGGAGGTTATACCAGGTAAGAAAGTGCCATTGGTGAATCTTCAGAATCTCCCTGCTGATGCAGAGACAAGAGCTTGTTTTATATCAGAGACAGGCAATAAATGGATTAGTGCTGACTATAGTGGAGAAGAGTCTGTAATATTGGCTAATATATCCAAGGACAAGGCTATGATAGACTTGTTTCTACATGGTTGTGGAGACTTGCATTCTCTGGTAGCCAAGATGGTTTACCCTGATGAATTAAGGGATACTCCCGTAGAGCAGGTCAAGAAACTAAGACCTGACCTAAGGAAGAAAGCCAAGGCTCCTGAATTTACCTTTGCTTATGGTGGAGACGCCAATACTCTGATTGGTAGAGACCATATACCAGAGGAAGAAGCAAGAGCTATTGAGGCTAACTATAAGAAGGGTTTTCCAGGTGTGGCAGCATATCAGTCTTATCAGAGAAGGGTTGTGATGCAACTTGGATATATAAATACATGTCCAGAGGTAGGTTTCAGAGCATATATATATGACTTCGAGGACTTGGATAAAGTACAGAAGCAATTCAACCAAGAGTTCTGGGCAAGGTATAGAAGACTAAAAGCAGAAGACCCATCAGACCCACTTGTGGAAGATGTCAGGCACTATTTCAAAAGAAAGTCAGCATCAGAGAGACAGAGTATCAACTATCCTATCCAATCAAGGGGCAGTGCTATCTTTAAGATATGTGCTGTAAACCTATTTAAATGGGTGGTGGATAATAACCTGTTTGGCATCGTAAAGTTCTGTATACCAGCACATGATGAGTTCAATATTGAGGCTCCTGAATATATGGCAGAAATGGTAGCTGATAAGCTCCATGAGTGTATGGTAAAAGCAGGCAGGTTCATTTGCAGGATTGTTCCTCTTGAGGCAGAGGTTTCAAGGCTTAAAGATGGAACTTTACCAACTTATTGGATTCATTAAAATAGAAATAACAATGAAAGAATATATTTGCATAAAAGACTTCTTTATAGAGGACATAAGGTTTGCTAATAAAGGAGATAGAGTGGCCCTCTTTAATGGCAATACTATTGTCAATATAAAAAGAGGCGACAAAAGGGCACTTCGAACACCTGAAATTATAGAAAACAAAGAGTACTTTATTCCCGCCGAGGCTACTCTTGTTAAAGAGGATAAAGTCAATCATCCCAGTCACTATACTTGGCTTAAAGAGAAGTGTGGTATTGAAGTAATTGACATTACCAGGCATCTTGACTTTGATATAGGTAATGCAGTCAAATATTTACTACGAGCTGGACATAAATCAGAGGAAGGAATGACTGACAAAGAGAAGACCATTCAGGACTTAGAAAAGGCTGTCTGGTACATACATGATAGAATAAAAATGTTGACAGATGGGAATAAACTATAGTTGCAAAACAAAGGCAAAGGCTGCACTTAAACTGTATAACCAGATAATAACATACATATTTGAACAGGAATATGGTGAATTGGAGGGAAACAGTAAGGCTCAGAAGGCTTTGGTAGAAGCAAAGAAAGCACTTGCTGAGATGATAAGTAAAAACAGCAAAAAATAGAAATGATGGAAAGAAATAGAAAACTTCGACTGTTAGTAACAACAGACTGCCCTAACCATTGCCCATTGTGCTGTAACAATTCATGGGATTTCAGTAAACTTCCTTCAGTTACAAGCTTTGACTATGATGAAGTCATGATTACAGGAGGTGAGCCTCTTCTGTTTGTAGATAAGGTGGTAGAACTTGCATGGTCAATAAAAATCCTCAGTCCCATACTATACCCAGAAGAGGATGCTCCGAAGATATATGTATATACCTCCATTGCAGCCTACTTCCCTATAAGACAACTGCTCAATGTGGTTGATGGTATAGTTCTCACTCCCCATAGCAAGGATGATGTCAAGAAGTTTATCAGACTTAATAAGATACTTGGGATGTATCTTGCTGAGAATCCCCGGCTGAAACCTTCATTGAGGCTCAACCTCTTTAAGAATATAAAGGATATGCTTCCTGAAGATATTGACTTGTCCATATGGAAAGTTAAGGATATGGAGTGGATAAAGGACTGTCCTGTTCCTAAGGGTGAAGACTTCAAAAGACTGTCTATTCTCTGGAAAGAATGAAACAATACGCTAGAAGAGAATTTGTTAAGTTGGTCAGACAGAATGGCTTTGAATATGTAAGAAGCAAAGGAGGTCATGACGTATACTATAACAATAAGGGAAGACATATCAGTATTCCTCAGACTCTTGTAGATGTAATTGCCAGAAGATTAATCAAAGAAAATAACTTAATAAAGTAGACATAGTAAAACATAAAGGAAAGATACTAAAATGAAACTATTACAGTTTAAAGCAAGTTGGTGCGGTCCTTGCAAGGTACAGACCAAAGAGTTTGAGAAGAACCCTATAGACGTAGAACTTGAGGCTATTGATATTGATGAGTGTGACAAAGACTTGCAATACAAGTACAATATCAGGACTATACCTACAATGGTTCTTTTAGGTGATAATGATGAGGTACTCAATAAATGGTTTGGAGTTACCAAGTCCAGTACTATCAATGAATTCATTGGTTTTCATAAAAACTAAGAAACTATGACAAAAAAGGAATTACAGGCAATAATGTCTTTGCTCAGTGCTATCAGAAGTGAAGTTTTAGCGATAGATTACTATAGTGCAGACTATGACTGCACAGGCTTAAGACACATTAGTGATAGGCTAAAAGAGGCAATAACTAAATTCAGAAAGGAAGCTAAAGTATGAAACTTATAAATCCCTCATTTAAAATCTATGAGCAGGGTCCTGGTCTTGAGGGCATCTATGAGCAAATAGAACTAGCAGGTAGAACTTGCTATAAGTCTAAGAGACCAGAGGGTCAGACAGCTAAGGACTTCGTAGATAGGATGATTGCTTCTCAGCATTATGCAATGCTTGAGCATGGTACTGTGTATCTTATAGAGAGATGGAAGGAAGGGACGGAGATTAAGCCCAAGTATGACAATAATCCCTATTCAAAAGTAAAAGTAGTAAATTTTTATGGAGAAACATGGAAATATATCACTACTAATCTTAGGGTTCTTGTGGAGAATGATTGGCTTGATGACTTGCAGTACATCTGTGAACCTACTGAGTACCATGAGAGAAGAGTTACTGTAAGATTTACTACTGATAGAGGAGTATCTCATGAGTTTGTAAGACATAGAGTATTCTCTTTTGCTCAAGAGTCTACTAGGTATTGCAACTACTCTAAGGATAAGTTTGGCAATGAGCTTACCTTCATTATTCCTAGTTGGACAAACATTGAAGAAGGCAGTATTGCTGTAGACTCCTTTGGGTGTCCAGTGAAACCAAATGAGGAAACCTGTGATTTCTTGTCAGGTCTTGGAAGCGCAGAAAGAAATTACTTTAGGCTTATTAATAAAGGTTGGAAGCCTCAGCAGGCAAGACAAGTATTATCTAATGCTCTCAAGACAGAGCTAGTAATGACAGGTTTTGTATCAGATTGGCAACACTTCTTTGACCTCAGAGCAAGGGGAATTACTGGTGCTCCTCATCCTGATGCTAAGGCATTAGCTGAACCACTTATGAGAGAATTTTATAAAAGAGGATTGATATGATAAATAACATCAAACTTATCCTTCCTCACTTCTACTTCAATGAAGCCAACAATATGTTCATGCACTGTCAAATAGTGCAGAGAGCTAAAGACCACAAAGGAGAGAAAGTGAGGGAGGGTGCTATCAAAACTTACTTCATTAGGAGTAGAGAACATCTTGAAAGAATTATGCCTGAGATTATTCTCTTGTGTGAACATTATGGAGCTAGGGCTTATATCAATCTTGCTGGTAAAGACTTTGATGCTTTACAGAAGTTGATGTTGGTAAAGCTTGCAAGTAACATTCATCAAGGTCTTGTAAGAAATCCAAGAAAGTGCCTTAATAGTGCAGCAGGTGAACTCAAGTCAAGGATGCCCAAGTGGATTGTGGATGTAGATGATGTGTCTATGAAGGACTCTATCAAAGAGAAACTCTTTGAGTTGTATGCAGAGGCTTGGGGGAGGAAAGGTTCTGATATTTCAGTAGAAGCACTTAAAGAAGTGGAGGATAATTATATCTATGCTGAAGTGCCTACTAAACAAGGGATTCATCTCATTGTAAAACCTTTCAATACCAAGGCATTCAGTGAGGCATTTCCTGATGTAGATGTTCATAAGAACTCTATGGGAACTCTCTTATATTATCCTAACTCCCTTAGCAACAATAAATGAATTCATCAACAAAGAATAGGATTATTTAAATATGATTTGTCAATTTATACAGGAGAGCCTTTTTGCATTAAATCAGTATGATACTCTTCATCAGAGAAACTCTCAGAAGTACTTTTTGAGTGCATTAGAACGCGCAAATTTTCTTGGAACAAAATTTCCTGGCGAAACACTTGAGACCCAAAATATGTTGGTGAGTAGAAACGGTCAATCTCAGTTTGTTTCAAATTCTTATAGCCCAGGGCCGACGCCATTTCAGAAAGCAAATCAAGTAGAAAAGCATTGTTATTTTGAAAATGTCATATAAACTCACCTAAATAACTTCTTTTGCCCATGTAGCTTTATATTTATGGAGTTACATGGGCATTTATTTTCTCTACACAAACACAATTATTAATAGCCTTCAGTTTTTTCCTTATACTGTTGGTTATATAAAGAAATTTACTTACCTTTGCACAAAACTTATAAATAATATGATTAAATGCCCTTATATCAATAGTACACTGGTTGATAATATAGCAAAACTAGTAACTGTAAAGGGCCTTAACTCTGCTGAAGTTATAGCTGGAGTTAATGGCTACCTTACAAGACACCCTGCGGTTACTCTTGAGCAGCTCCTAAGTGATAGGACAACTCTAAACACAGTAATGCAGAGTGTCAGGGATAGACAACGGTCTAAGGAGCAACTTATAGATAAACTTTGGGTTGCTACTAAGCAGTACACCAGAGATGAAGTTGCCTTGGATAAAAATACTTTGTATATTTTCACTGATAACACTGACAGAGACAGTGGTAGTAATGAGATTGCTGATGACAGTTGGTACGCTAAGAAGTATGGTAAAGGACACCACTATCCCACAGTAACTACTGCTATTCTGAGAGGCTTGGATAATGCAAGACCTATCAGTACTCAGAGATGGTACCATGAAGGTGCCAAAGGAAATACAGGTAGATGGACTGATGCAGACTTTGATGAGTTCAAGCAAGTAATTGATGATGAATTTGATTCCATTGAAGAGGCTTGGAAATCAGGCAAATTCAAAACTATAGTTCTTCCTAAGAATGGTTTATTTAACTCCTCTATCTCAGGTCTGAACTCCACTCGTACTCCCAAGCTATACAATTATCTACTTGAAAAGTATATGAAGTTAGTAGATATGACAGTGGAAGGAACTCCTAGAGATAATAGTAAAGTAGGCGAAGCCAACCTTGCTATAATTGATTCAGAGTCTTATCAGAAGTCTATAGACAAAATGACTGTAGCCAAGACTCCTGACACATTATATATATATGCAGAATCTGCTCAACAAAGACAGGCTCTCACAGGTGAGAAATCCCCTATGAATGGTGTCGAGGACATTGAAGAAGATAAGAGAAACAATGCCCTCAACAGAAGTACCTCTTCTGGAATAGTAAGAACTGATGTTAATGGCAATCCTAATAAGAATGCCATGGGTCTAGTAACAAGGAAGAATAGAAATGGTGTGAGTCAAGCTAGAATGACAGAGGATGACTTTGAAACTTGGAAACAGGTAATCGACGCAGACATTCAAGCTATAAAGGAAGCTCTCTTTGGAGGTAAATTCAAGAGAGTAGTATTCCCCTCAAGTATAACAGGGGAACTGTCAAGGCAGATGGCTGATTACTTACAAGACCAGCTTCAGAAGGAACTTGGGATATTATCTCAAGTAATAAGCACTCAAGGAGACAAGTTCAAAGTAGAACTCAATCCTGTAGTAGCTCCTAAAAAGTCTTCAAGTAGACCTTCCAGTAAAAGGGCTGAAACCACTGAAGAAAAAAATGTCAAAACGGCAAAAGAGAAAAGAATAGAGGCTGCAAAAGAGAGCCTTACAGAGCAAAGACCAACTGAAGCAATGGCTGTTGAGTCAGACTTAACAAACACTCTTCTTCAGGCTTTCCCTGATATTCACGAGAGAAAGGCAAAAGTGGACTTTATTACCACTAAATTCTCCGATGACCTCACTTGGCTGATAGAAAGTGAGTTAGAGTATCTTAATAGTATTCCTGAAGAAGATTTGGATACTCAATATAAGGACACCTCTCTTACTTACAGACAAATGAAGGATGGTCTTACCAGAGGAGACTATAGTAAGATAAGATTGTTTGCTCTTGAGAATTTAAGAGTGGATGTCTTGGACTTTGATGATAATCTACAAGGTTACAGGTCAATTATGGACAATTTCTTCCATATAAAATCTCAAAATGAGGAAGACTATATGGATGGTACTATGTGGGCTATGGTAAAAGCTGTAGCTGGCTCAGAGGTCGATGAACTGACGGAAGTCTTGCAGGATGAAAGCAGCTATCTCGGTAAATATTTTATGCTGGAGGCAGCTCAGAAAGGTTGGACAAAGAGCTCCGATACTCTAGCTAAGAGAGCCTCAGCTAGAGCAGCTCACCTAAAGAGTGTTTTTGAGACTCTTTCAGATGAAAAAGTTTGGACAGCAGTGCTGGATGAGGCAAGATTTGACCTTGATGTCAATGAGGGCATTGTAATTACGGACCTACAATTTGCTCCTAGTAAAGAAGAACTGGAAAATAGTGAGCTTGACGAAGAAAATCTTAATGTGGGTAAGATGGATTTCATTATGAAGTATCGTCTCAGAGACCCTTGGACCACACTATCTGCTAAGATGAAATCTGTTCTTAGCAGTATAACCAAAATGAAAAGAGGTTATAATGGTGCAATTGAGGTAATGTTTAATGACCTAGGTATGCCTATAAGGATGAATTCCTCATACGTATATTATGTGTTGCTTAACGAGCTCTCCGATTCAATTTCTATTGAAGATTTTGACAACAAGCTTGATATGATGCTCACCAAATATCCATGGATGAGTTCCATAGTAAGCAAAGTTAAAGTTACTGAAGGTAAAGAAGATGAGTTTGACTTTGACCTCAGAAAGGAGTTCTATAGAGCAGCAAACAAAGCCTATGTACAATATGGCTACGTAAGTGGCAGTAATGGAAAGTTTACTTCCTGCAATGTGACCAGTGCTTCTGAAGTATTATTTGATAATATGCAGAAGAACTACGAAGGTGGAGTAATATTAAGTGAAAAATACTCTGTCTACGATGAATATGGCAGACCTAGCAACAACATTGCAGCTATCTTAGGTAGCTTCAGTAACGCTAGAAAGCTTAGGGATAGAGAACTTCTTAAGGTCCACAGTCCATTGTTATTCGCTGAAACTGCACTCAGAGACTTTGCTAAAGCTGCTACCCCAGACTTGAGTAGACTGGCTGATGCTTTAGCTGTACTAAGAGGAGACAAAGTTCCTACTAGAGACAAAAATGGTAATGTTACAGGTGAAACCACTCCTAATAAGATAACTCTTGAGGAGCTTCTTAAAGCAATGGGAATAGATACTGATGACCTAGACATCAACAGTCTAGTACCGTCTTTAGAACCTACTGACGATTATTCATTTTCACTAAGTCCCACTACTGGTGATGTAATGAGAGTGAACAATGAGACAGAAGAGGTGGAGGTAGCACTTACTAGAAATCAAATAGGTAGACTTTCAACACTTCTGAACGTAATAAAAGAAACTATCAATAATTTCAATAATACTGGAAATCCTCTAGTACAAGACAATAAAGCTAGAGTTCAGCTTATTGCAAGCATCGTAGGTGTAGTTTCCGAAGGATTTACTCAGAATATGTTCAGATTTGGTGACAAAAGTCGTCCCTCTTATACTGCTCCCAACTTCATTGACAGAATGACAGGAACTATAAGGTCATCAAGTGAAACTGAAGCTCTTGAATATATCTATCAGAACTTCACAAAGTTTGACTTCTTCAAGGACAATCAGTTGCTCAACTCTATGACTGATATAAGGTCAAAAGGCTCCAGTTTTGTTGCCGAGATATTAAGAAAGAACTTCTCTTATGTTCAACTCTTAGCAATAGGAGGAAGAGATACAAAAAATGAAATTCAGAGAGTGTCTGAGGAGGCTTTACTCGAAGGCATTATCAATATGTATTTCACTGCTAATAGTGATGCTGGAATCAACTTCGCTTATTATAGAAACCCATTGTTCTCTGATGCAGATGCAATGACTTTCTTTAAGCTTAGAAGATACACAGCAGAACAAGAATATGATGATGAAGGTAATCTTGCTACGGGAGATTACAAAGAAAGAATCATAAAGTATCTCGTCCAAAGTGTTAAGCAGGAGCTTAAAAGAATAAGTGCTGTAAGAAAAAGAACTAATGGCAGAAATGTAGAATACTTCAATGAGGGAGGGACTGAGAGTCGTGGAGCACAGTTTAACTTCTTCCCAGAGTTTAACAAAAAGGAAGTCTTCGAGGAGCTTATGGATATGTATGAGTTCAATGAAGATATTGAAAGTATAGGACAATGGGAAACTCGTGTTAACAAAGAACTGACTAATAGGATAAGAACCTTACTTGAGGCTGGGTTTAAAAAGCTCAGTACTTCTGTTTCAGAATCTTTCAAAATCTCTCTTTATGATAGACTTCATAACGAGTCAAAAGATACTGACAAGAGTCAGATTGGCAATGAGGATGATGTTCTTGATACAGATGGCTTTGATGAGGAAGAAGATTCTGAAGAATCTGAAAACAATCAGTCCAAGTTAGAGGAGAAGGCTGCCAAGCTTTCTGAAGCTGAGTCTTATCTGGAAGAGTTCTTCTACAATGACTACTTTGCTCAGAATCAACTGATACAGATACTCGGTGGAGACCTTGCATACTATAAGAACTTTACTGACTTTATCAAGAGAAACAAACAGGCTTTCGCAGGAGGCGAAAGACTCTATTATCAGGATAAAGATGGTAATGAACTCGTAGAAAGAGGTCTATACGTAGAAGATGTGTACAGAGCATCCAACACTCTTTCTGAGCTTTCAAAGATGCTTGATGAGATTGAAGGTCTGGGTATAGTGGAAAAGGGTCTTCTTAAGAAGTCCTTTGCCAGCATATGTCTTACTGATGGTCAGTCTTTTAGAGTTCTGGATTCATTCAAAACATTGTTTGAAGCAATGGGAGGAAAATGGACCCAGGATATGAATGATACCTATCAGAGATTACAGAATGGAACTTTCAACAGAGAGGACTTCAAGACCTTCCTGAGTGCTATCAAACCTTTTGTATTCACATATGAGGAAAGTGAGCATAATGGAAGACTTGAGAAGATAGTAACTCAGCACAAGAACTCTGAGTACTTGCTGTCTGCTGCTTTCTCATTTCTTAAGAGTCCTGTCAATCAAAGTACTGCATTGCAGGCTCTCCAAGAATTTATGGAAAGAGATGATGTGGGACTTGATGTAGTACATTTCCACTCTGTAGTTAAGGAAGGTTTCAATAACTCTATTGATATATCTCATGACCCTGAAAAGTTTGCAGCTCAGGCGGAAAAGGGATTCATCAGAGTTGGAAACAAAAAGATAGATGCCCCCTCTTACTCCAAATTTATCAAGAACCTTGGTGCTGCTCTTGTTAATGAAGAGATTACATCTGAAGAGTATAATAAGGCCATTGACAATCTGGAGTTCAGTACAAAAGAAGCTGTTATGGAGTACCTCAAGAAGCAACTTATGGTTGAAGTAGATGGTATGGCTTATATAAGACCTGAGATGGTACATGAGGTTCCTCTCAGAGATTATATGGTAATGCAGCCTACTGATGACCACCTTACAGATACTCAGGCCCTTGAAGGTTCCCAGGGTAGAAATATCATACCTGCTGACCTTCCTGAGACCTTTACTATGACAGTAAATATAAATGGAAAAAGTACTGTTCTTAACAGAGAACAGGCTATAGCATATTACAATGAATTACATGATAGACAATACATAGACTCTTTTGAGAAACTGGCTAAGTCTTTCTCAGATATGGAATCTGTAGAAGGAATGCTTCAGTCAGCTATGAGACAGCAGCCTGCCAAATTCAGTCCAGACTTCAGAAGAGCTGCTACTATTGATGCAACAGGAGAGGAGTTCTGGATTCCTTTCAATACCCCTCTCATGACTGGTAAGATTGAAGACTTGTTCCTCAGTAATTTCAAGAATCATATTCAGAATCAGAGAATCAATGGAGGCAATGCAGTTCTTGTGTCCAACATAGGATTACATGACAAACTTCACGTCAAGTACAAGGTAGTTAAAGATGCTGATGGTAAGGAGCATAAAGCTGTCGAGTATATTCCCTGCTATCTGTCCTATACAATGAAGGACCAACTTGAAGACTTCCTAACTGAAGCTGATGATGGTACTTTTAGTCTTGATTACGAAGAGATGAGGAGAGTTCTTGGCAAGGATGCTGATAGTATTCTTGAAGCAATTGGTTATAGAATTCCCACAGAGGACAAGTATTCAATGTTCCCTCTGAGGATTGCAGGATTTATGCCTTCTATCGGGGGTAGTGTAATAATGCTTCCTTCAGATATTATTACCATGTCAGGTACTGACTTTGATATTGATAAGCTATTTATCATGCTCAAGACTCTCAGAAGAGAGACTTATGACAGACGTCAATTGGCTTATGAATACAATAAGTGGCTTTCCCAGAACCAGCTTGACGGTAATTCTGAAATGAAAGAGTTCTTCGAAGCTTGGGATGGCTTCTTAGAGGAGGAGGAAAGAGACAAAGGTAAAACAAGACCTGAAATCTTAAACGCTATTGAGGAGGCTGAAACAGAGTCCTTTACTGATGAGAGAACTATAAGGAGGCTTACTAGAGGTAGCCATGGTATGACTGACCAAGAAGTTGAAAGTCTTAGAGCAAATAGTGAGACTTTTAATGCATTCATGGATGAGCTTGGATATACTCTTAAATTTGATAAACCAAGTTATAAAATTCTCACTCCCAAACCTGTAACAGACAGTCATAACAATCTTGACTTAGAGGCAACCCTTCAGAACAGTAATAAGGAGGAGAGGGATAACATGATTATAGATTTCATGTTCAAGACTCTTACTTCTCCTGAAGGTTCCAGGCTTATGATGAGAATGGGTCACTTTACAAGTCCTCAGAACTCTTCTAGACAACAGAGAATCATGAAGAGTCCTGCTGCTTTGGCAGCTTTTCTTAGACTTAGGTGTAAAGGAGATGTCAATCTACTGTATAGGGCGTTATCAGAACCTCAGAATCCTGAGAACACTCTATGGAAGGAGCTTGAGGACTTCTACAATAAGTTCTCTGAGGTTGTTAATCCTATGGACATTACAGGTTATGTAAGTACTCGTAAGAATCTTATGGATGGTAATGACCTTATTGGTATATTGGCACTTAATTCTTCAGCACATTATAAACTCCAGTTCTTGAACTTAAAGCTAAAAGAAGGTAATCAAGTAGTCTTCAATGGAATGGTACTAGATAAGATTGACCAAGTTTACTCCCCTGTCAATGGTAAGAGAATTGGTGAATTATGTGCTCAATTGCAGGCTGCTGCTCCTGATAATGGAAAGAACCCATGTCTTGGTGATATGAACTTAAGTCCTGCTACTGCTGACCTCGCTGGTTTCCTTGTAAGACTTGGAATAGGCATTGAAGATATAGGTATGATTCTTAATGCTACAGACCTCTTCAACTATGGTAAGCAGATTGCAAAGGAAAATAAGGTTAGATTAGCTGACAAGCACAGGACTTTTGACCTTAATATGAATGAACTGACAGCAGTAAGAGCCAAACTTAAACTTGGTCTAGAACTTACTGAAGAAGATAAGTCATTCATGAAGATGTTTTACATTTGGAGAACAAAAGCGGAGAAGAGTGCAAGTCAACTTGCTTTACTTTCTCCAGTGTTAAAGTGTGATAGTTCAAATGGTGCCCTTAGCTCTGATATGGCAACTGCAATAAGGCAGATACTTACCTTTGAAAAAATCAGAACTGCAATACAGGACAGAGAGGTTGACTATCCTATAGAAGGAGTACAAAACTTGGTAGACTTTACTCTTGACCCCAATGATAAAAGATTTTTGACTAATGGAGTCTTTGACAAGGAGAAATTTGAGGCAGAGCTTAAGAAAGCCCCTATACCCAGAATACAAGCTGTATACTCACTTGGCTTTGTAGGAGCAAGAGGTCTTCTTGAGAACAGATTGTCCCAATTCAGTAGAGCTTCTTTCAACAGAATGAATACTTTTATGGCGTTTACTGATTTAGACCTTAGACGTAATAACAGTATTCCTATTATTAAGCAGCTATTGAGTGAGTATAATATGTTTCTTCTTACTAGACACTCTTTGTTTGGTAGAGATGACGAACATAGTTTGATAGAAAAGAGAAACTATTATATTCATGATTTCCCAATCAAGCTCAAAGTAATGTTGCAACTTAAGGACAGTGAAGGAAATTATCGTTACCCACATATTAGAAATCTTGAAGCTATCAGGAGACTATCTAATAGGAACAATAGAGGTATCAAGATGGATAATATGGGTAAGATAAGACCTGAGATTCGTAAGTGGTACACAGAATCTTTCGACCAACTTATCAATATGGGAGATAATGTCTCTAAAGAAGAAAGAGAGCTGGCTAAGAAACTGGCTGTAGACTTAGCTCTATATTCATTCTTTGATAATGGTATGACTTTCAGACATAACAGTTTCTCTAACTTCTTTAGTAGTGTATTTCTTTCTTCTATACCTGGACTTATAGATGCTTATCGCGAGGTAGACAGCAGAGTAGCACAATCAGAACCTATAATGGATAGTAGATTTATAATGCAATTTATTATGAATCATCCTGAAAGTGCTAGGAAGCTCAAGCATAAGCAGATTACTTGGGAAACAGGCAGAGACAATGAAGCCTTTCGTCTTAAGATAGATAAAGAGGGTACCCTCCCTCTTAACTCCAGATACCTGATAAGGAGAGAGAATGGTACTGTTGAACAAGGTTTTCTACCCATAATTGCTCTTAAAATAAAGGGTAAATATGAGTTGTTTGCCAGCAATGGAGACCAGTCCAATCCTATATACACTAGGATAGAGGGTAGACAATATGCACAAGGTAAGCCTGATGGAACTCTCATCTATGATGCCACCAGAGATGTGGCTGATATAGACTACAAGTCTGTAAAAGACAGAGGTGATAGTAACTTCAAAGTATCTGAGCTTGCTAAAGGTTCAAAGAGGAAGTCAAGAGTGAGTGAGGATTTGGTTGTTGATAACTTCAATGATGACCCATTTGCAGTCTCATCACAGAAAAATCACTCAGTCAGTGTTACTGACCCAAGTCCTGATGTCAGCTTTAATGACAATGCTGAAGACCCCTATGGCTCAAGTACAGCAGGGTTTGCAAGTTCTGATGATTTTCAAGACCCTTATCAGTCAGTAGGTATGGTACAGTATGCAAGCAATGCTGCTAGAATGGAAGGAGATACAGTAGGTTTGAGTACAGGAAATCTTTGGAGTAAGCCAAATTGGACCAGTACTACAACAGCAGACCTTAAAGCTGAGTTTGATAAATTAGATTCTAAAGACCACGGTCTTTGTAAGTAAGGATAAGAATAATGAGTAATGTATGTAGAAGAACCCCTCTCGTAGGAGGAGAAACCTTCAACAGTCTGAAGGAAAATTTTGGACATGAAAAGGCAGTTGTCATCTTCGAGAAGGTAACAGGCAACGCATTTAGAGCTAAGTATGGTAACTCCGTCACTTTTGATAGTGACGGGGTTCCGTCCTTTGCTAGTTTAATGAAGCTTCCTATTATTAGAAACTTTGTAGGAAATGAAGCTATTATCAGCAGCTTAAGTAAGGGTCAGCCTCACTTAGCTGATAACAGTGCCAATGCCTCTGTGCTTATTGAAAAGGCCCATAGCTTCAATGAAACCAGTGAGGAAAGAGACAACTTTGTAGCATATGTCGACTATGACCAAGATTTTGACTTGACTATTAAGTTTGTGCCCAGAACAGAGAGTTCAGAAGAGATTGCTGTAAACCAGTATAAAATGCACAAACTCAAGGAGGCAGCTAGTGATATGCTCCGCCCAGCAGGTATAACTATTGAAGACCTCTCTGAAATAGAGGTATCAGCAGGACGTGTTGGTGTTACTGAGTTTAATCATCTTTCTGGTCTATTAAATGAATTTGGTGTAGTTATCAGAGTGGCTAATAATCTTGAAGGTTTGGGAGCTATCTCTGAGGAATTAGCCCATGTTCTTGTAGGTGTAAACAGAAGTAAGCCTCTAGTACAGAGAAGTATTGCTTTCCTAAGAAATGAAGAAGCTGCTAGAAAAGTACTTGGTGATGATTACGACAGAGTGGCAGAGTACTGTCAAAATGACAGAGACCTTATTGCAGAAGAAGCAGCTGGAGTTATACTTAGGGACTGTCTTATAGACAAGATAGATAAGAAGGAAGATACTCCTAGACCATCTCTCTTCAAGAGAATGACCAGCTTCATAGTTGGGCTGTTTAGAGGTATAAATCCTGCACACTATAAAGATACATTGGACAGTATCAAATATGAGTATGGCAAATTTGCTGAAGATTATCTCAGCAAGAAAAAGACTCTATCTAAGCAAGACATACAGAAAGCCAGAAGAGTGGCATCTTTCAATGCTCTCTCTAAGAGAATAGATGCCCAGATAGATGTATTGAGAAGAATAAGTGCACTACAGTATAAGAGTGCTTCACTTCAACTTGCAATTGATGATGGGAACATAGAAGATACAAGAAGAGCTCTTAACTCCTTAGGCTCCCAAACAAAAGAGATTGCTAAAAAAGCACAAGAGACTGGTGATAGTATGAAGGCTATAAGTAAAGCTCTTGAGCTTATCACCAAGAACTTACAAATAGCGCAAAAAAACCTTGATACTATTGAAAGTACTCCGACAAAGAACTCATTCAGAGTATTAGAAAACACTACTACTGTTATTGGTGAAGTGCGGGCAGAAATAGCAAATCTAAGAACGGTAATTACTAAAGAATATCTTGAAGACCCTGATGTAATGAATCAGGAGTTTATGCTGGATGATGCCTCAAATACTCTGAGGGACTATGAGAGTACTAGTGAGCCAGTTACTGTTGATACAACTGGTAAGAGTCAAGAGGAGATAGCTAAAATGATTAGTGAAGACTCTGAAAAACTCACTCTTGTAAAGGATAATAGTCATTATGAAAGTGATAGCGGAGATAAATTCCTTAGAGTGACTAGTACTATACAGTCAGATAAAGATGTAATAGACATCATAACCTCTTCAAATAAATATGTGCTCCCTTCTACCAATATAGGTACTGGTATGGATGAGCTTGTCAGAGACTTCTTTATGGGAAGAATGACAAAAGAGGGTGATGATTGGAAGGTAGAAGGTAAGACTCTTGACCAAGTATATCCTAATGCTACTAGAGAAGATTTCAATGCTTTTGTTGACCAGCTAGTAAAGCTTAAGAAGAGGTTTGACAGGAATGTTCCTGGTAGAGGAAGAATACACATAGTAGCTAGAGATATTAAAGCTATGGGTACTGTACAATCCGTTGATGGTGCTGGAGTTGTGCATAATGTTAATGTTGCAGGAACTCTAGACCTCCTTGGCTATGATGACCAAGGAAACTGGCATATCTATGATATGAAGACCCATAGAGGTAAAATTGATGAAGCTAAACTTGAGAAATGGAGAAAACAGCTGACTCTCTATAAGAAGTTCCTTGAGCAAAGATATGGTATTAAGGTAAAGAGTATTAATGTAATTCCTATTTCTGTGAGCTATCCCAAGCCCCTAGGAGCTGGTAGTGGTACTGCACAATATTCTGTCAGTACGAAGAAGGCTCCTAAGGAATACCTTGGTACTGAGAATAATCAGTTGCTTAAGAATGGGGAGGAATTTCGTGGAGCTAAACCATTCCTCGGCTCACTTATAAGGAATATGCCTGACCTTGACATTGACCCTGATTATAGAAAGCTGGCTGATGACCCCACAAATGGTCTTGGTAGTGGATTAAAAGTTATACATGAAGCCTTAGGGACTCTCAGTGTTATGTTGGACAATCTTGAAAATCAATATAATACTCTAGCAGGACCCCTATTTGCTAAGTTCCTTGCTCAGTTTATAGGAGATACCATTGAGATAGCTGACCCTGATAACCCAGGCAAGTTTAAGAAGGTAACTGTGGAAGACCTTATGAAGGAGTCTGATGTTGACCTTTCATGGGCACAGAGGTGGCTTGCTACTATGGCTGATACTCCAGATACCCTGTTGCAAGCTTTTGATAAGATTATAAAAGATGCCAAACATCAGAAGAATCTTAAGGTAATAGCTCTACAGCAGAAAATATTGGCTCTGGGCATGAAGTATGAAGCTAAAGGTATAAGGTCTTATGACTTCATGTTTGAAGATGACAAGATGAGATATATAAATACTGAATACAGTAGGACAGCTTATGATAAGGCTTATAAAGCAAAACTTGCTGAACTTGATGCCAAGTATGGTAATCAGATTGGAACTCCTGAGTATCAGAAGAAAAAGTTTGAGGAACAGGCTTGGATAGAAGCTAACACTAAACCAGTCTATGAGAATGGAAAGAGAACCAGAGTACCAGACAAGGAATTATATCCTAGCAAGTATGAGTCTTTAAGTGAAGCGCAGAAGGAGTTTTATGATGAGTGGATAGATATTAAAGCTGAACTTGATATGTATCTTGGTGGCAGAACTTTCCTTACAAACTCTATCAAGATTAGGAAATCAGCTATAGAAAGATTAAGAGGTGCCCTTAAGGGAGATGCTATAAGTAATATCAGAGAATCTCTCAATGAGACTTTCAAAAAGAGTTTTGATGACGAGGTAACATATACTCATGGTCTGAGAGATATGTCTGGTAAAGAAAGAATGATGCTTCCTATCTTGTACTTGTCTGCTGATGAGGAGCACGCCAAGGATATATCAACTGATGTTATCAGTACCCTCATAGCCTATGGGGATATGGTATATCAGTATGATGCCCTGTCTGATGTGGTGGATGCTCTTGAGGTAGGTAAGCATGTACTCCTTGACCCAGTTACTCAAAGAAAAATAGGTATGAGAAGAAGGGGTCTTCCAGTAATGGAAAGGAATAATAGAGGAACTGAAGCTACGATTGACAGAGCTACTATTGATGCTGCCTCTTCTAACTTTGGAAAGGCTCTGAATAACCTGTTTAAAACTAAAATATACGGTAGAGTCCAAGATGAATCTGAAGATACAATACTTGGTATGGATGCTCATAAAGTAGCTAATAAAGTTTTAAAACTGGGAGCTTATGCACAACTTGGTCTCAATGCTTTTGCTAATGTAGCTAATATAATATCAGGTATAGGAATGGCCAATATTGAAGCTTTTGCACAAGAGTACTTCAGTCCTAAGGAACTTGCTAGAGCTGATAAAACCTATATAAAGAACCTACCTGGACTTATAGGGGATTTTGGTAGTAGGGTAAAATATAACAAATTAAGTCTAGTAGCAGAGTTGTTTAACATGAAGGCTAATTTTAGCAAAAATGTTAGACATCAAGACTTTGTAAATAGGAACTTAATAACAAGAATATTTGGACCTTCAATACAATTTATAGGTCAGGAAATGGGTGACCACTGGCTCTATACCAGAGTAGGTCTGGCATTACTCAGTCATAGTGGGATTACACTTAATGGGAAACCTATTGACAGTATTCTTGACATATTTGACCTTGTGCCAGTAGATGATACCAACCCTCATGCTGGAAACAAACTAGTACTTAAAGAGGGTGTTAAAAATGATAAGGGCGAAGATTTCTCTGAGAAAGATATTGTTGAACTTATAGATAAGATATGGGAGATGAATAAGGGACTCTTCGGTGTATATAACACGGAAGATACCATTGAAGCTAGAAATACTATAATGGGTAAGTTCCTTATGCAATATAGAGACTGGATGCCCTCTCAATATAGAAAGAGGTTTGGTAAAGCAGCAACAAGTCTTGAAGGTGGAAGAAAAACAGAAGGTTTCTACAGAACAACTTTCAGGTTTATGAATCATCTTCGGAAAGACCTTAAGAATGGGCAATTAAATGTTGCCCTACATTGGCAGGAACTTACAGAACCGCAGCAAAGAAACGTCAAAAGAGCACTATTTGAAACTGTTCAATTCTTGACAATACTCGGTATATCCCTAATGCTTAAAGCAGATAAAGGAGAACATAGAGTATGGGGGAAGAGATTACTTGCAGCAATAAGCCAAAGAGCAGTAACAGAACTCGGTGCTTTATTCCCACTAGCTACTCCTATAGAAGGAGCTAAGATACTCAATTCCCCAATTGCTGCTACATCCATGCTTGATGGAATGCAGGGATTAATGGAGGCTTTATGGGTACCAAATTGGTTTGAAGATGTAGAATCTGGAAGATATAGAGGTAAGAGCAAAGGGGAAAGAGGCTTATTAAAGTCTCCTCTCTCAGGATGGTATAGGCAAGTTGATAAGATTGCCCATCCTGAGTATATTGAGAGCTATTATGATAATAAATAGCTCTGAGGGTTTTTAACAACATGTGAAAAAGGGCAGAGGTCATTAGACCCCTGCCCTTATTTTTTTTCTACAAACAGTTTGTCTTATATACAATGTAAGATACTTATTTTATCTTCAAGAGATAGTTTTTTATAATCTTCTGTACTGATGTTTCTAGCTTTAAGATATTCTGATAGGTCTTGCACATGGACTGTTTCGTAATTGGCAATATCATCTTTATATGCTGCAAGTATATCCCTACCACTTAAGATTTCAGTTTTATCTGTGGTAGTTTGGCTTAGAGCCTTACCCAGTCTCTCATATTGTTTCCTTGTGCAATACGCTTCAGTAGTGATAATATAACTAGCTAGAGGGGTATTCTCCGTTTGTCGTATCTTGAGCATTAGTTGCATTGCAGCAACATAACTCTCATAAGAAAATTGCTCACCTAGGAAACCTAGAGCTGTTAGAACTGGAACATCAGAACCCTTTTGAGCTTGTATCTCATCAAATACAGTCTTTAGGTCTTCAGTTTCAGTCTTAACTGGTGCAGCAGGTTTTCTTCTGCTTCTTCCTCGTGTGTTAAAGGGGTCAGTAGTTGGCTTTCTAGTTGACTGCTTCTTAGTACTTGTTGCAGGAGCTACTGTGGTACCTCCCATAGTCTTCTTAATTTCTTCCGCGAGTTTACCTCTTATAGGTGTATTCTTACTATCAAGTACCTGACCAGCCATATCAACAGTGTATTTCTTACCCTTATATATAACTAACTTAGAAGTGCCTTGAGGAGTTGTTTGAGTTTTTACTGGAGTCTTAGGAACAGTTGTACCATCAGTATGTTCTCTCTCTATGCTAGTAGGAGTGTACAGAAAACCATCATTCATAGTATGCTGTCCACCGAGACCTCTCGGTAAGTTAACCTGAAGATACTTTGATATATTACGAACATAGTTAAGGTCACTTAATTTTTTCTTATCTACATTAGTATATAGCTTTTGGTACTTACCTGTATCCATAATGAACTTAGTCAAGTCTGCCATTATAGTTTCTCTAGAAAGAGGATTACCTTCTGCATCTTTGAGAGGTACAGTTCTATTAACTTCTTTACCGTCCTTACCAGTAAACTTTATGAAGGCTGCATCAGCCGAGCCTAGTGCAGCATCTTCCCATTTACCCTGCTCATTCTTTCTCCTTAAATTGATATGAAAGTTTTTTACAGCCTGTGAAAAACTTAAGTCTTTCACAGGAAGCCATTTAATAAACTCATTCTTTTTGGAAACACCTTTCTCAAAAACGTCCCACAGAGCATTAGCAGCTTGTTGTATATACCAATCATTACTATTAAGTTCTGATATAGGAGTAGAGGTACATAAGGCAGGTACATATTGTCCTGTATTGGAAGGAATAAGTACATATACTTGACCAGGTAGCAGTACTGCTGAGTCCACTTCTGCTACATTGTCTGCCCTATTACCATTGTGTATTATAATGGTAGGACTATTAGCAGTTCTAGGAGCAGCGACACCTATTATAGGTACAGCAGAATCTTCAATAGAATCATTTACTTCAAATACTTCTGCTACAGTGCTATTTAGCTGTACTAGAGGCAAGCTGCCTTTCGTCAGTTTGTCTACTTTGGTAGTAACCTTGTCAGTAATACCATTCTCATGCCTCCTTATAACCTCTTCATAAAGTTCTTTCTGGGCCTCAATAGATTTGCTCCTCTCTTGTCTTCCATCTTCTACAGCAGCATCATAAGCTTCAAACTCATACTGAGTTCTTATAGTACCTATGACTTGCTCATTGTTTTGACTATCAAGAGTCTTAATTACTACCACTTTTACACCATTAGCATCAGTAAGACTATCTTCTACATCAAACCATATTTCCTGACCGTTAGTAAGTCTGTTATCTTTATTGACACCACTTACATAAGTAAAGGCTCCGCTCTTATTTAGGAAGTCAGTTACTGCTCTTAAATAAGCTATAAAAGAATCAGCATCAAGAGGGTCTGGTACTCTACTTTTATCTTGCTCATACCAATCAGCAAGTTTCTGTCCATACTCACCAAAGATATAAAACTCAGTAAGTTGCCTTCTGAAAGCAAGATTACTATTGTTCTTGGGGTCTTGCTTACTAAGACCTACAGCCTTCTGTCTAACTGTCTTTACTTTGCTCTCACTCTTGTTCTCATTAGCATCATACTCATCTTCTCTATCAATTGATGTTTCTACAGTGCCAGGGCTTGGACTTTCAGTTCCAGCTGCTGGAGATGGACCCGCAGTTGAGTCAGTACTAGCATAACCTGGATTTGGATGTGGGTCAGGTGTACCTTCATCATCTGCTTTAGAAGCCTTGCCAGTAGGACTTGTATTTTTGTCAGAACCGTAAGTTCCACTACTATCTTCAACTTCCTTTTTTCCCGCTAAGTCCTTCACCTTCTCCTCTATAGCTTCAGAGGCTTTACTAGTCGCTTTTTCAAGGAGTTCCTTTATACGACCTTCAAGCTCAGCTTGCTTAGCAGACCTCACCACATCATCATCATTGATACTCTCTACTAGTTCAGAGGCTGCCTTGACGATAGCCTCATCTACCGCTGAATCAGTGCTTAACTTATGTAGGCCTTCTGGAGATAAGTCCTCTATTCCACTTAGAACTTGTTTAGCAGCACTCTTAACAGCAGCATCTTCATTAATATCATCATCAATGATACCAGAAATGATTTGTTTTGCAGAGGCATTTCCTATAGCACCTCTTATAACCTCCTGTTCTGCTTTAGTAAAGTTCTTGAGGAACTTGTCAAGACCCATCTCATTAATACCACTCTTATACTTATTATAGGCATCTTTGACAGATAGAGTGTCTTCGAAATCAACTTCCTCCTTAAACTTGTTAATCAATTTCTTCTGCTTTCTATTCAAGTGCTTGCTATCAATAGCAGCCTGTCTCCTCTCTATATTGCCAGGGTTTGCAAGTGCATCTTTAAATATTTGATTCTTCTCTTTAAGAGAATCAATCATCTTACCCAGGTCCTCAACATTAGTCTTTGCTTCTGCCTTTTCATTATCCGATAGTAGGGGGTCAGTTTCTATAGCATTGTTCAAAGTCTGTAGGAATATCTCCTTTAGGTTTGTAGTAGAGACATTTCCCTCCTCATCTGTAGTGCTTATGTTCTCCACGTTAGCCAGCATAGATATAAGGGCTTCAGGGTTAGTTTCTAGGAACTGACCAAGGTTACTGTCAAGTGTATCGAGATTTTTAAGAGTCTGTTCTATTCTCGCCTGAGCCTCCTCATGACTAAATCCTCCAGAAGCCTGAGCTTCTAATTCAAACTGCTCCCGATGCCTATGAATGTGCTTTCTCAGAATGTCTGTCATATTGGAGTTAACTAGAGTGTCCTTCAAATCTTTTATTATGTTAGCACCTCTATTAATCCAGTCATTCTTAGCAACTTGATAATAAGTAAGCGTAGCAAGTTGATTGTCACTAAGTATCTCACTAGTACTAAGGTCTATTTCATCTTGCACATCAGATACCATCTTAATGAAGTCTTTCATCTTTTTAGTCTTCTCAGCAAAAGCCTGTCTAACTTCATCAGGTGTAAATACAGTACCATCAGGTTTGACATAGGGGGAAACTCTTTTCTTAGGTATACTATCAAGAGCCTGCTGGTGGCTATCACGAGCTTCCTTAACCTCTTCAAGTTGTTGGTTCAGAGCAGCTACTCTATCACCTAAGACATGGGCTGAAACTTCATCCCCAGACTCAAGAGCTTCACTTATCTGACCTCCTAATTCTTGCATTCTTTCCCAAATATCAGAGGCAGTATGGTCTAATCTATCAATCTCCTGTCTGTGTGTGTCAACATCGGGCTGAGTGGCAGACATATATTCAGTAGTAGCATCTATAATGGCTTGAGCATCTTCATCACTTACATTTTCCATAGAATCAATGATTCCATCTAACAAGTCAAGTTTGTTTGCTCTCTTAAGATACATGATGTCTTCAAACAGAGCCGCAGTTTCAGCATCTTTATACATCTTCTTATCCTTCAGCTCTACTGCTGCCTGCTTATCATTGTTAAGAGCAATCTGTGCTCTTACATGCTCCAATCTATTTTTCAGATTAGGGTCGTGCATTATTCTATCTATATGCTGAGCCACCTCTAACCTTTCTTGTCTAGAAGCCCTAAGGTCTTTTAAATCAGCTGCAATACCACCAGTAAGTCCTACTACTTTGTTTCTTCCAAGCCAAGTTTGTTCTGTACTATTATTAGTTCTACCAAATGTAGGAGCACCCATTACTCCTGTCAGAGCACCAATCATAAACTCTTCCCATCTCTGTGGGTTCCCATAACTATTCTCAGATCCTCTTTTATGGGACTTCCAAAACTCCGACCAAAAATCTCCAAATTGTTCTGCTGCATCAGGATTCACCTTAGAGTCATATACATAGTCAGCATCTCTCTTATATAAGTCCATATAAGTTTCTGATGCCCAGGCCTGCATCATTTCCTCATTACCTTCTCTTATAGGAGATTTAGTGAGAGCAATCAGCTTGTTATCCATTAATCCATGTTTTGGTACCTCTTCAAGGAGTGCTTTATCTGCATCAGAGAGTTTACCAAATGGGGTACTCTCAACTCTTTTGAGGTTCTCAAGAAGAGTTCTATCTCCTCTTTTAGCAGCTTCCTTGGCCTCTCTCATAGCCTCTTTCTTAACTCTGGTAACAGTGTTGACTTGGTTTCTAGCAGCTTTCCACCCTCCTGCGTACATCTTGCCAAACATTAAGAAGTTATCAAGAGTTAATATAGGAAGGTTGGCAATAAGAATGCCATCACCTATCTTAGTACGATTTTCCTCCATCTTTTTCTTTGACAGAGCAGCTGCATTATCTATTTCCGCATACTTCTGAGCTAGTAAAGTATTAGCCTCTTCTGGAGTAATCTCACCATTGTAAACTCTTTCTTGTATCTCGGACAGTGCAGCCTCCTTATCCTGCTGAACTCTATTATCAAGCTCAGCAGCTTGTACTCTAATGGCATCATTTGTATTGGACTCTGCTTCTATAGTACCTTCAGCAAAAGCATTCATGATGGAACCTGCCAGTGCCTTTGATGCTTTTACCTTAGAGGACTGCTCTACTGCTTTCACTCCTAATTTTCCTAGAGTATTAAGCTTCTGAATAGTGGTCATCTCTTTCATTCTATCCTTGGCAATGTCCCCAAGTTTGAATATCTTAGAGGCTCCCTTTGCATAGCCTAGACCTTTTGCAATTCCACCTATCATTTTAGAGTATATACCACCTGAATATGCAGCACCTACAGTGAATCCGATATTCTTAACAAACTTATCAAATATGGTATTTGCACTAAATATATTACGAAGAGCAAAAGGGTTTTGGAGTTCATCTTGACTATAGTAATTTGGAAGTACCGATTCCATACCACGATTGAAGGCATCTACAGATTGAGTAACTGTATTATCCCACATTCTTGATAAATCCCCGTCTATAATAGATTCTACTACTCCGTCAACAAAACCAGCAGTACCACTTATAAAAGTAGATGCAGCCAAACCTGTTCCTTTTAGGACACCTGCTCCTGCCTTTGCCCACACAGGTTGATTAGCTGCTCTTTGGTCTTGTACATCAGCAGGTGTAGCATCAACAAGGATTCCTTTGTCATACATAGAATCTCCATAGCCTGGAAGACTTGTATCAATTATTGGAGCATATAAGGAAGGGTCATTTAACCCTTGATACCCTAAATGACCATGTGCTGCTTCATAATTAGCATAAGTAGACCTAGCAAGTTCATCTCTAATACTTTGGGCCTCTATATCTGAGAGTCCTAGACTCTGAGTTGGGTATAAATCTGGTTTTCTTACACCTCTCAGAGCCTTAGGACCTGTTTCTGTTATACTTTTTTTAGCCATTATATTCCTTGATTATCATTTCCTGAAAGAGTATATGAAGGTACTTTAAGGGAGTAACCTAACGTAGTTCCTACGGCTCTTAGATATGCAGCTCCATAGTTATCCAACATTTCCTCTACCATTTGCCCTTCTTTAGAGTTATAATAAGCTGGTTCTCCATATCTTGCTATTAAGTTATCCTTCGTTTGTTTAGCCTTCTGTAAATCTGGTATACTTATTTGATACGTGTGTTCACCTAGACTACCTAACTTTTCTCTTGGAATGAGATACGTCTTGCCTTTGAACTTCATAATAAGTCCGTCTGTATTGGCAATTGGACTAGCATAGTACATAGGGGTGCTTATAATATTTCCTTTATCGTCCTTAAAGTCAGACTCTTTAGCTTTACTTCCTCTAGTAATCTTTCCATCTCTTGAGAATTCAGTAATCTCATAGATTGAGGTTTCGTCTCCTGAAGTAAGTTCTGGAAGCAGTGTACTGAGAACTTTTTTATTCTCCTCTTCACCAAAGTTTACTTTCATAGCTCCCATAGTAATCCCTGCGTTGTTTTGATAGATACCCTTTAACTGTTTTGATATATCTGCTACTGTCCAATGGCCATACTTGTCAGGTGTTACGTTGGCCTTCAGCATGGAGAGTGTCTTATCATACCACTTTCCAAGTGCTTTCCTACTAGCCTCATCTCCACCCTGGTTGACTATAGTCTTTCTGTCATATAACTGATGTCTACTGTTGAATATCTTTATAGTGGTACCTCCAGTTTTGTTTTTAAAAGTACTCTTGAAAGACTCATTTCCGAATTTATCGATAGTACTGTACTTAGTAATTCCTACTACAAGAGGACCTAAGTCAATATTCACAGCATATCTTCCATTTAAAGCTCCTGAAAGTCCCAATCTACCTTGTAATTGTTTAGCAATATCAGCACCTTTTGCGCCTTCTTGATGAGGAGATGATAGATGATGTATATCTATTGGAACATTACCTTTATTAATTCTGTTCTGTCTATCTATCTCATCTTGCGCAGCTTTTTTCCTAAGGTCATCGTTCATGCTGTAGGAATCAGTATAATTCTTAAGTTCTGTTTGACCAAGAGCACTAAATAACCCTCGATTTGCAGAGGATACAAAAAACTTACGAGTTTCAGAATCGGGGTCTGTCCAACCTAGTACACCTGAAGATTGTAGCACTTGGTCTCTAGCACCTTTTAAGAACTTAATTGCTCCCTCATGTCCTTTCAAGGCAGCATCATTGATAACAGCCAGTATCTCTTCTGGTGTTGCTCCATATCCTATTCTAGACTTATATTGGTATGGAAGTCCTAAACTTTCAAGACCTCCCTCTCTTGTAAGAACTTTAGCATAGTTAGCAGCAACTTGAGATACTTGCTTAGCAAGTAAGTCCCCAGAGTAGGACTTTCCATAGTCTAAAGATGGGTCGTCAATAAAGTCATCAAGACTCATTTCTCTTGCATATCTTTGGTATCTTAAGGTAGGGTCGACTTTCATGGCATCTCTCTGTTCTTTTGCGAGGTCTTCTCTTCTTTTATATGCAACATCAATAGGGACTATCTCCTTACTGTACCTTGCTCTCATATCAAGCATTCCCTTTCTACTTGAGACATTAAGACCATACTTCATTAAGTCATCTGCCCTTGCAGAAAGGTCATCAGCATAAGTCTTATACATCTTATAAGCCTTAGAGTCAGTCTGCTCATTTGCCAATCTATCCCACACATTAGCCTTAGCAGCAAGTTCATTATACTCTTCTTCCAAGGCTTGGTGTGCTTGTGTAGAAGCAGCTACAGGTGCCAGCATTTCCTGATAAGAAAATGGCTTAAACTTTGTATCTAGTATTAAGCTATAATTTGCCATATTACTTTCTTCTTATAGTTAAATAACCTCCCTTGGACTTCTTATTTTCACTCTTACTTTTACTCCTCTTCTTCTCACTCTCTCTGTTTGCATAACCAGAAATGTAAGCCTGCTCTGCTTCGGGTAAATCATAGAAGGAGCCCTTATATGTAATCTTTCCAGCGTTGTCAACGGTGTAATACTTAGATTTGTCACTCATAATCATATTTCTTGAGAAGTTCTCTCTGCCAATATCACCAAGAGAGTTAATAAAGTTGGATAGATTTGCACTTCTTGCAGAAGTAGATGCAAGCCTTTCTTTTTGTCTGAGTTCAGAAGCAGCAAGTGCCCCTTTAAGGTACGAAGACCTTGCCTGTAATTGAGCAGCTTGATTAGCTTGGTCAGCCTTGAAGATTCCTTCTGAGTTAAACATATTAGTAGCTCTATTGAACTCTTCAACCTTCTGTCTCTGTGCAAGGTTATATTCTTCACCCTGTCTGAAAAGGTCTCCCATCTTTCCTTGTGCATTATAGTCAGCTGCAAGTATTCCTGCCAAAGCTCGCGACCTATTACCACCAGAAGTGTTGAGTATAGCTCTTCTAGCAGCACCAGACTCTGCACTTAACTTATTAGTATAGAAGTTTCTATCAAATGGTCTGTAGGTTAGATAATTACTTACAGGTCTAAACTTGATTGGATTATAGGCACCAGCATTCTTAGATGCCTCTAGTATAGCTTTTGCATCACCATAATCAGGCTTATTAGTCAGACCTAAAGCATCTGTCATTGATACTATCCCAGAAGCATATACTGGAGCATATCTCATCCAAGTTGGAGCCATTTTTAAGTTGTTATGCTCACCTTCACTAGTATCTTCCTCTAGTACTGGAGAAGGGTATTTGGTCTTCTGAGTATTTATAATCCTTGAAATTGAGGATTCTTTAGGCTTTATTATAGTAGGGTTAGAGGTAGTTCCTCCTAACACTATACCCATTTTATTCTCAAAATCGCCAGAGGAAAAGGACTCTTCTCTGGGGGGCATAGAAAGTGGTTCAGGCCATGACTCAGTAGGGTCAGGTTTAGGTTTAGGGTTAAGGTCAAGAGGCCCTAGTCCAAGATTCAATACTTGAGAGTATGGGTCACCTTCATTCCCTGCATAGATTCTTCCTATTCTTCCTCCCTTAGCAAACTTATTGCCACCCTTCTTTGCTCTTATTTGCTCCTGTGCCATCATAAGTTTAAGCATTCCATCTTCAAGACCTGCCTTACTTATAGGGTCATTGGGTCTTTCTTCAGATTCCTTGCTCATTTGAATAGCAGCATCCGCAAAGGTTAGAGAATTTGTTCCTCTTAATTTATATTTTTTTCTCACTTCCTTTGGTACTTTTAATCTTTTACTAAACACATAGTCATTGAAGATAACTTCTCCTTCTTCTACTAGATTAGGAACACCCTCTGAATCCATACCCATTGGTACTCCCTCAAGTGGATTCTCTTCATGAGTTCCACCATTACCTACGAGGGTTATTCCTGTATCAAAGTTAGCTCCATGAGTCATAAGGTCTCCACCAAAGGCATGGTGCCATTTCTTTGCATTCTGAGCAAAGATAGCTCTCTTCCTGGTAATAGGATTCTTACTGTGTGTGAGTTCTTCTGTAGTCTTGCCAGTTCTTCTTTTGGTCTCAGTGAATTTACCTCTATTCTCTGGCTTTATATGAATGCCACCTCCCTCTGCAAAGAGGAGTGGACCACCATAAGCAGCATAATTAGCAAGAAGGTCCTGCATTTGAGTATTATCTATATTTTCAGCATTGTTCTTTAATGAGCTCTGAACCCAAGCAGTACCAGCATCTATCTGTCTTCTCAGGTCAGCTGCTTTATTTTTAGCCTTGTTACTAAACCATCCATCCTTACCTATGAAACTGTCATCGAATGCCATACCTACATCAGCATTAGCCCAATTCTGGGATAGAGTGTCAAAGTCTGAAGCATCAGACTGGAAGTTGTTCAGATTGTTGATATTAGATTCTACTTCAGCAATGTTCTCAGTGTTCATCTTTGAACCAAACATTCTGTTTGCAAGACCACCAAGAATTCCTAACCCAGCAGAAGCCGCAGCTCCCCAGGGACCTGGAATTGCAGAAGCTACACCACTCAGTCCTTGAAAAGCTTTCCCAACTCCTGACTGAAGACCTCCTCCAATAAGACCTCCTCCTAATTGACCAGTAGCTGTACTAACAGCTTTAGTAATACCCTCTCCCAATGTGGACATATTATTGAGACTTCTATTGGTAACTTTCCCACTTTTGTCTGGTTTAAAGAGGAAGTCTCCAAATTTGAAGTAATGGTTCCTAGCTGTAAGGAGTTCATTATATCTTCTTTTAATTAATTTGTTAGCCATAGCTTATTATTTTAGTACAAAGATAAATAAAGTTATTGGAATACACAATAGCCTAAGAAGAAAATAATAAAGGCATAAGAAAAATCTTATGCCTTTATTAAATTATACAGTATACTTAGTTGAAATATCATGTAAAATAAACTGGAAGTGATTATCCTCTAATTTACTTGATAAATTAAAACCTAAACTTATAGCAGTCCAAGGATTCCTAATTCTTTCTCTATGTTGTCTAGGAATCTGTCCCCTCCATATTCTAAATTTCTTTCTAAGTGATGTGTCATTAACAACTCTTCTTGATTGGTTAAAGCCTTTTATACCAGAATCTTGATATTCATTAGTAGCCTTTATCCAATCAAATGACCTATTGTGTATAGGGTTTCCTTTATCATCATAAATATCAGCTCTATATTCTATAGTATCAAATATTTTAGTATATGTAGGATTCGCATTACATATATATGTAAAACTCGGTAACTTTATTTCATTATAGAAGCTATTATATGGACCTTTAAAATTCTCCCATAAACTAATTTTATTTAATGCTTCATCACATTTAAATGATAAGAAATCATTATCCATTGGAAACATAATTACATCTACATAACTCATTAAAGATGTAAATTGACCAAGCTGTTCTGAATAACATAGAGACTCATTGTTTTTTGGACTTAAGTATAAATCTCTGTTCTTAGTATCATAACTTAATCTTATAAAAGAATCATCAGTAGGATGGTTTTCTCTTAACCAATATTTTACACCTAATTGTGTACTAATATCTTGTAATTGACTATTATACAAATATAAAGTATCTGTAGTATTGTCAATAAAATAAAGACCTATCGGTGATTTAGCTATAGACCATTTACTTTGACATCCTATATTTGTGCTTATTGGCCTAGCTCCATCAACTTTATAACTATTGCTAATTTCTACAGGAACCCCATCTGATGTAGGAATTTGTACTCTACTATTAAATAAAATTTGGTTTACAGACTTTTCTTGAAATGCAATTAACAAATCATTAAAAACTTCAATAGAAGTAACAGCTCCTGCACTTCCACTAAGGTCTAGTGAATTGGCTAAGGTGATATTAGACCATATATCTATATCATCTAAATATGATTTTTCCATAGACCATAATATTTGTGTAGGATATTTGACATTTCTATAATATTTCTTATCTAATATTCTATAATTAAAGAAATTATCTCTCTGTGAATATATTGAATTAATAAGATTGAAGTTTTGTGGAGACATGTTTAAGTTACTTATTTGACCTCTATTTCTATCATATCTACCATCTAAATTAACTCTAGATTCACACATAAAGGAAGCTATCTCAACTACACTATTCTCATCTTCTGTTGTAAAAGAATAAGTCTTTAAACAATCATACCTTTGATAATAAGTATCTCCATATATAAAATCTATAGATTCATTTAAATCAACAGGTTTTCCTGCTGGAATCCATAAATTGTTTCTTAAAGCTTCATCAGATTTTCCTCCAAATATATTAGCAGGTTCAGCTTTTCTTCTTAACTCTGCTAAAAAGAGACAAGCATAAGATTTATCATCAGGAGCCTTTATAGTATCCTGTTTTACAGAATACACTAATTCAGTCTTAAGTTTTGTAAGAGCAAATGTACTTCCATTATTTTTTACTTGCCAATAGGTTGCTGTACTTATACTTTCATATACTTTATCTGCGTCATCACTTGTTAATTCTACTTTTTTCCAAGGAGAAGTAGTGTTTCCAGTTCCTTGATACAAATCAGCGAAGTTAGGGTCACCTGGTCTACTAGAACAAGTACATATAGCATATGTATCAGTAGTAGCATCATTATATGTGATGTTCAGTTTAGCTAATATACTGGCTTCAATATTGGCTACTCCAGACATATCTTGTATATCTTCATGTTGTGCTCTTCCTGTAACTACAAATGAAGGAGTATCGTCCTTTTTATTTGACCAAAAAGGAACAGTATTAATATTTGTATACTTATTTATAAATGTATCTGTACCAGAATTAGAAAAATTTATACTAGGCAGTATTACTGGAGAAGCATTATCTAAATAATCAAAAGCAAATACAGCATGGTCAGTAGATTTATATTTCATTCTTACTGGGTCTGTAGTAGTTTGCAATTGTTTATGATAATCTCCAGAAAATGTATAATTTGCTTTTATATTCTGTAACGGATACTTAGTAAATGAATTAGCTACAACACCAGAACCATTTAAATCAACCCCTGTGTTTGGAGATACATAAAATGTATACTCATTATCTGTTGTAATTAAAGTATCTACATTACCATAATAATTAAGAACCTTTATACCTGAGTTTTTAGGTATTGGAATTTTAATAAGAGATATTTCATTACTACTAAAAATAGATATTGGTGTAATACCAGTAGTATTATCTTTCTTCTTAGAACTCCACACAGCATTTAACCAAATATTATCAGGAGAAAATCTAATATTAGATATTACTTTTCTTTTTAATACAGAAGTTCTAGTACCTTTATCACTTGGTCTAACTATATCATTATTTAATGACCCAGACCTATGCCAAGGATATACAAGCCAATTTAATTCCCAATTCTTTTCAGTTTCGTTATAACCACCAAATGACCCGGCATTTTTAGAATCATCAATTAAATGACTTTTATAAAACATACCTGCTACCATACCTTTATTTTCATAATCTGTAGTAAGAAATGTTTTATGGAAAAAACCAACATCATTGGGAGATGGAGCACTTGAAGAAGTCTGAATACTTATATCACTAGCATTGGATTTAAAATTTGTTAGACCTACAATATTAAGTTCAAATTCACCATTCTCCAGAGCTTGTTTGGTACTATCGTCAAACTCTATGTCTGGTGAGTGCATAGTTACAATAGATTGGTCTATAAAGAATGTGTTATTATTTGTGTCCCTATCTTTTTTAGCAGCATAGTTAGCTTCTGCAAATGTAGTGGAAGTCATGTTTTGTATTTCTGCTCCTCTATCACCTCCTGTTTTTAATGGTTCTAGATGTGCAAAAGAAACTGTTGCTCCTTTTCCTATATCTTTAGTATTGTCAATTACTTCAGACATTGGTCTAAAGAACCAAGAAGATTGAGCAAATGGAGTATTGGACACTCTATCTTTTACACTGAATACAGTAGGACATAGTATACCTTGAGCAATAACCATTCTATCATAGACAGTAGGAAGAACTACTAAAGGTCTAGCTTTTTTATAATCAAGACCTTCTAATAATTTTATAGTTTCACTATCAATGGTAACCTTAATACTGGGTAATGTCAATACATCATTTTCTATTTTTGGTTTCTTTGTTCTAGGAATAGTATAGTCTTTTATAAAACAAGGTTCTGACCACTTTCCACTCTTATGTTGAAACTGAACACCTAATCTATAAATATCACCTATTTTAAATGTAGATGTATTACCTATAGACAATTGATTATTATATTCGTATACTGAGTTTGAGTCATTAATATTATTTAATGTTATGTCTCTAGAAGATGCAGTTATTGATATTTTATTATTCTTTTCTTTAAATTTAAGATTATCTTTAATCTCATCTGAAATAGATTGTCTTTTAAGTTCTATATTACCTAGAAATAAAGTATTATCTTTTTCAGCAATAGTTCCAGCTATAATAGACTCTCCTCCAATATAGAGCATTTTTGTTGGGTCTATATTACTACCTGTTAGTCCCGTATCAATATATACTATTTTAGTAGAATCATTAGTAATTTCTACATCAGTAACTATCTTAACAGTAGGTGTAGCATCAATAGATGTTCTATGTATAGAATAGATTCTAAGATATTGAAATCTAGTTTCTGGGTTTTCAATAGAGATATGAAAAGTATTATTGACTACATCTTCTGGACTACCTCCTCTAGTTATAAAAGAAGTACTAAATAATTCAGTAGTATAGAACAAATTAGTTTCTTGTCCATATTTATTATAATAAGAGAATGCGTATTGTATAGTACCTGGTGGAAATGCTCCACCACCTTCTTCTCTAGTAACTGTTATTTCTTCATTAAGACTTAATTCTTGTACAAAGTCAAAGCATCCTTGTGGATATAATTTAGATTTTTCAGTACTTGTTAATTCAGAAATGTCTTTGTCATACATTAATTTATCAGCTACTACATTAATAGCTCTTGGTTGATTAATGCCATCTACCCAATAAACTTTTTGTACTAAATCACCTTCATATATTCCTAAAGTTTGAAGGGGATTTTCACAATTCATTTTTAAATCTCCCTCATATATTTGTACACTTTTCCAAGTGTCATTTACTTTAGAAATTCTATAAATATAATTAGTTTTAACTATTCTTTTATATTCAGTGAAAACAATTATATATTCCCCTATAATACAATGTCCAACATATAAACCTTTAATATCAACAGTATCAATAGGTTCTGTACCTCTTTCATTAGTCATTGACAATAAAGTATTATCATCCCTGGCTGTAAATCTTATATTATGGGCATCCCAAAGAAATTTAGCATCTTGTCTTATCGGATGATTATCTCTTCTTAGCCCTTGAAATACATGGTTATCTTGCTGCATAATTATTGAAGCTTTATTTTCTCTTGGGTACCATTGTTCTTAAATCCCTGACTATGCTCAGTAGTTCTTTGTATCAAGGTATTCCAAGAGTTGGTGAAAGATTGTAACTGGTCAATAGAAGGTCTTACAAGGTCTGACTGAGCCTGTCCTACTGCCCAAGCATATTGCTGTTCTGCATGTTGTAGAACCTGTTGTGTAATCTTGCCAAGTTCAAACTGCACAGTGAAATGCTTTACCTTTATGAAGAGTTCAAGAGCTTCTTCAAAAGAGCCATTCTCAGGTATGAGAGGGAAGCCCTCCTCATCAGTATTGAATGCCCTATATGCTACTTCGATAGTTCCCTCTTTCATAGAAGTAAAAATGCAACTACCTTGTAATTTATATGTAAGGTCATTATCCTTTGTCTTATTAGGACTCATATGGAATGAGTCAGTGGAGTACCTGAACACTTCATGAAACACCCCATCACAGTTGTGTCCTACTGCTCTCACCTGTATCATCTCATAGAAGTCACAAGGCAGTTTGCCTCTATAGTTCTCTATCTCAATCTCCTCTGTCTTCTCAAGAAAGATTGATGGCATACCTACCTTTTGTATGAATCTGACAGCATAATTGACTACCCTTTCAAGTGTTAAATCTTGAAGTAAAGGATTATCAAGCAGGTTGTCTAAAATTTCTTTAATTGAAACGTATCTTTCCATTATATATGGATATTTATTTTTCTTGGACTTTCCATTGTTCCTAATATACTAAGGATATTATTGAATGGATTAAAGCTATTATAATCTGTTTCTTCTGTAGAACTGGGTACAGGATTATCAATAGTTGGTATTTCTAAATTAGGCGTATCATCTAATTCTAATTGAGGGGGTTCAACAACATTCTCTGTAAAAATAGGATTAACATCTAATGTAGGAATATCAATTTTTGGAGCATCATAAGTAGGATTGTAACTTCCAAACATAGCTCTTTCAACATTTCTTCTTTTTGCCAGTCCTCTAAGTTTCTTATCTTTACTAGCCCACATAGCACTCTGCACATCTTGTGCAGTGGCTCTTCCTGCTATATAGTTTGCAAGTACAGGAGCAACTCTCTTCTTAAAAGTTCCAGCACCTACGTTATAACTATAACTGTATAAACCATCAAGTTGTTCTTGAGTAAGTCTTGATATTGCATCTTGAGGAAGCACCATATTAAAACTTCTAGCTTCATCCTCAAAACCTCTATTAGTTTTCATTGAACTTCCTTCCCAATCAGATATTCTCTTTTTTATTGAATATGATGGTTTATAACCTCCATGCTTATAAGCTCTAGAGGGGCTGTCACTATAAACCCATCCTGTGTGGAATTTATTAGGAACAAGTTCCATACTTGAGCCTTTAGGAGTTACTGTTATTGTTGGTAGCACATAACCGTCTTTATACATTACTTTTGTGCCTCCTCTATTATAATCTAAGTCGTTACCTAAATAGTTTAAAATTCTATCAGTATCTCCGGAAACTTGTCTATCAGATAAATGAAAGATTGTATCATTATCACTCCAAGACTTCTCTCCAAGGTCTGGATAAGTAGCATGATTTGGTTTCTTATAAAGCCCACTAGCTCCGTCATCATCAAAATGACCATGGCCTCCCTTTAAAATAGAATTAAGTTGCTCATAAGCTCTCTCAGGATTGTCATTATAATATTTCTCATAATCATAATCCTCGTCCTCCCCATTTATATCTCTTCCCCAATAGGAGGACAGCTTAGAAGACCAGTCTTTATAACTTCTTATAGGACCTCCTTCAGCATAGCTGTTATAAGTATTTCTTATTTCATCTATATCATATACTCCGCTCTCAACACCTAACTTAATAAGAGCTGCTCTTTCTTTCATACTTAAGTCATTCCACATAACATAAAAGCATCTAATTTTCCAGCTTTGATTCTTCTTTTAATCATTAGCTTTAATTGTCTATTGGGTCTAAACTCATAGAACGATTTATTCTTGTAGTTAGCCGCTGTCCTGTTGTAAAAGATAGAAAATATCTCTTTCTCCTCCATTTTAATGAGTGTTCTTTCCTTATAGGCTTCCTCATCTTCTGACCATAATTTAAGTGTTCTGTCCCAATCTACAGGTAGGTTAGTCTTTACCTTACCATTCTCAATTGAGATTCTTGCATCATACTTCCTCACCTCTATGGCACCCATCCTACATGGTAACTCTATATCATGACCATGTATGAGTGCATCAGCAAGAAGGTTATTCATTCCTCTTATTATGGAGTAGAACTGATGTTCTGTGACAGGCTGTCCTATATCAAACCATTTGTTCTTTCTGATATACTTGTATATATCATATACTCCATATGAATTGTTTACCTTATGGACTCTTGGTCCATTAATCTTGAGTACTTGTTTTCTGAACTCATCCATTAGTCTTCAATCTGCTTTTGAAAGTTTGACTTCATGTTTTTCCTCATAAAGGCAACAAGGTCAGACAGGTCATCATTTGCATCATTTGCTGAGTCTTTCGGACGATATACTGCACCAGATAGATATTTGACTGTGAGTTCAATTACTGTAGATGCAAGTCCTTCTTCAAGAGGGAAATCCCTGTCCAGTACATCACATGGTTTAGTATCAGAACCACACTCCAACTCTGCTGCTTTTTCAGGGTCTTCAAAGATGCCTGTCATTCTTACCTTTTCAAGATAAAGGAACTGAGGATTACTTGACTTGAAGTATAGGTAGTCATCAGGCCCTTTTGACGCATAGATAATGTTCTTAAGCCATCTGTTCTCACCTACATATCTCATCCTTTCTCTACTAACATAAGTAATATGAGTTCCTTGGTAGAAGTCTACAGGGTAAATAGTGTTGGTTCCTATAGACATGGTTGAAGGAATTTTCTGTTCACTTCTTAGATAAGTTCCTCCTTCACAAGGTTCCCCTGCAATAGCTGGTACCTGTATAAGGTCTAAGCATAATGTCTGATAGTTACTTTGGGGTATCTCCTTTCTTACATCAGAATATCTTTGCTTAAGTACTAAAGCTCTTATCTTTGATATAAGGAAGAGAACATGTTCCAAAGTCATGTATGAATCATCTGATGCTACCTTAAGAGAATCAAGGCACATATATGTAATCTCTCTGTATGTCATATCCTTATAAAATTAAAATGCTGTTGCAAAGGTAAGAATAATTCTTGACTTTCACAACAGCATAATAATTTTTATTTTTTACTGTAAACAAGTTCCTTTACAAGAGTTATAAGGGATAAGACAACTTCCTTGTAAACATGAGAGAGCCTTCTCTATAATAAAGTTCTGCTCAGACGTAAGAGAAGTCTTTTCCTTCAGCTCTGTAATATAAGCCAGTACTAGAACAGAGAATGTGTCATTGTCAGGAATATAACCTACTTGAGACAGTCTCTTAAAGTACCTGTTAAGAGTGTCATAAAGTCTATTATTTTCCATTACATCCACATCCTTTTATAGTAGTCCCTTTTATCCTTGTAAGCATCTTCCAATACTTGATAGCCATACTATAGTTACAGGTATCTATAACCATGTCAAGAGCATATCTCTTAAGTATGAAATCTACAAAGCCTCTTGGTATTTCACAAGTATCCCCCAGTTCCTTAAGGTATCCAAGTCCTTTATCAAGCAGAACATTTCTGTCATAGACAGCAGCCATATCAATTACATCAGCTCCACAAGGAGTGTCAGGGGGAAGTTCAACATGCACCTGTGGAGTAATAATAAGAAGCTCCTTCTTGACATCAGAAATAGGGATTTCGGTCTTATATCTTGTTACATCATCTTCATTCTGAATAAAATATGGAGTGTCAGTTCCATAGGTAAGGGGAGTGTCAACTCTCACACCTTCTATACTGATATTGCTATAGTATGGCTTGTCCTCAACCTCAAAGTCTATTATAAGATTGTTGCCTTCTATCTTTAGTGTATTGTACTTTATCATGGGAGTATAATAAAAAAGGGAGGCTTGTGACCTCCCTTATGATTAGGCTAGTTCTGCAATATCTACCCCAGAGGCAGCTGCAAACTGACCAATGAGCTTGTTTAGATTTGTCTTGTTATCACATACAATAGTGATGTCCTTCTCTGACCTTTGTGGTCCTTCATTAGGACCTACATAAGCATAGTGGATTTCAAGAATATTGTATGCAGTGCTAGGGTCAACAAGATACTTGGTTTGGATGCTGTTAGGCCATCCAACATTTCTGTATTGGTCACCTCTTTCACCCATGCAGAAATACTCAAGGTCTGCTATCTTTCTACCATTGTTTCTTACAGTATCACTCTTATCATAAGTGACAGTGCCCCACTTAACTTCATCTCCATCAGAGATAACAGTAGTAGGAGTAACTGTGAAGTTAACATTAGTCTGTTCCTTGATACCAAGAGTCCATTCCTGCTCTACTTCAGTGATAGTTATACCATCAACATACTCTTCAGGAACAGTGATAGCTGCACCAGTAGTGTCTATGAGAGATTCAGTGCCATCAGCAGTAGTTTTAACTCTTCCTACAACCTTGTCAGCAATAGTAAACTCAAGCATTTTGCCTAGCTCTCTGCTGAAGTTCTTATAGAGAGAAGCTGCAAGCTTAGTATAAAACTCAGAAGGCTTCATACCCTTCATAGCATGAACAGCACCATACTTGAAGTACGGTTCTTCATCTGACATTCCTATATAAGGGTTGATACAGATTCTAAGGATGTAATCCTGTCCTCCAATAGGCTCACCTCCATTTACATTCGAATCAAGTTTAACCACAGCTTTCTTAAGTGCATGTTTCTGAGCATCAGCTTCTGCACTTACAGCCTTTACATAGAGGATATTATCTTTATTGATAAGGTCACTCCTCATAAGGTTGTCAGCTCCCTTGTATTGGAAGTACAGGTTCTTACTTTCAGCATCAGCCTTGAGAGCAATGGTACCAGCAGTATCTGACTCACTCACTTTACCATCTGTCTTCTGTGCAGTACCTTGTACTGCTGTGACTACATAAAGTTGTCTTACTTGGTTAGTTGAAAATACCATAAATTTATTTTATTAAGTTTTTACTTACCTGCATTGGCTCTACTCTTCAAGGCAAGGCTAACTGCCATTTCTAGTATCACTCTATGTATTGCAGGATTTAATTTACATTTAGTTGCTACTCTCTCCTCATTAATAGTAATACCCTCGGGTAAATCAATTAGGATGATAGGGTCAGGCTTAGAAAGGTATCTAATCCAATACTTATCTATGCTGTAGACTGAGATAAGTTCAACAGTATTTCCTTCTGTATCAAGCCTTAGTACCCTCCTCTCGTTGGGCATTCTAAATGGATTCCTAAGGGTTTTGTGAAGTTCATCCTGAGTAACAGGAACTACTTCCATAATAGAACCTTTGGTACAGCCCAGCCTTTTATCTTTTGATTCAACAGCCTCATAGGTTATAAACCAAGTGTCTTTGGGGAGTTCAAAGAGATATGAATTACTTGTAAGTACCTTTCCTACTACTTGTTCACTAGTAGAGTAGGTCTTCACAAGACTATCCAAATATCTTCTCAGTTCTTCTGTCTTTTCAAATGAATCTCCTGTAAGAGTTCCCTTATAGAGAGATATTACTACACTCTCTTGTGCTTTTGTAAGAAATACAGACTTCTCATATTCATCAAACTCCAATGGAGTGAGAGTGGAACTAAAAGTAGAATTACTATTAACTAAAGTATCAAATTCATTTGAGAACTCTTCATTTGTCATAATTATTTACTTTGAGTTACAATACCCATATTGGTTTGTGAGCTCTGACCAAGGGCAAGCTGCGAAGCAAGGTCACCAGTATATGCTGCTTTTGCAAGTTCAACCGCCCTCTGTAGAATCTCAGGGTGGAGAATTGGGTCAAGCTCACAAGTAATTCCTTGTACAGCCTCACTTACATTAGCTGTTGGATTACCTTCCCTATCAGCTCCCACATAACCATCAAGAGATGTACCATCAGATAAGACATCAAGGATGATAGCTCTAGGTCTCTTCACATACCTTGTTACATACTTTATTATAGTATCTATAGGTCCTACAATAAGCTCTGCTTTCTTGGCTCCATTACTATTATCAAGTAGTCTCCATGCTTGGTTCTTGGTAGGTCTCTTGAATGGTTTACTCATAAGTCTTGAGTATTCCATATAGTTTATTGGAACTACTGTAAGCCTGACCTTTTTACCGTTTCTTGTAACTTCAACATATTCATTGACAAACATTAAAATGTCAGAGTTAAGAGTAACTGCTTTAGTGTTGTCCCTAAGGTCGAAGAAAGAAGTAGTAAATGGGTCTGGTGCTCCTCTGGAGGGCTCATAGATATAACTCCTCATAATCATAGAGAAGTCAATCTGTCTCTTCTCATTACCATCAAAGCCCTCCTGCGTTTTATTTGTCCTTGGGTTGAAGTAAGCTTTGATGATTTCATCTTGAGCCTTTGTTAAAAACACAGACTTTTCATACTCATCAAGACCTGGAGCCTGATTACTTGTGATATTATTATAGAGCACATCAAACTCATTACTAAACTCTAAATTAGTCATAATGTTCTTTTTTACTCTATAAGTATAGAGCAGGTTATTTTAATTTAGCCTCCAAGCTGAACTTTACTTCCTGATGTTTAGGGTTGTTAAGATACTTAGCTGCTATGTTGAGTGTAGGTTCTTCATTAGCCTCACATAGTGGGGTATTATCACTCCTCAGATATAGATAGTTTCCTCTATTAGAGATAAGACCTGCCTCAATAGACTTCTTGATAAGAACCTTTGTAGGAAGCATTGGGTCACTGATAACTCTAAGGAAGATTTTACTATCTGCCTGAATGAGGTCATTAGCCCTAGTCTGTAAGAACTCAAGTTTAGATGTAGATGCAAGAGGTCTTCCGTCAATAGTTTCAATAACTACCCTTAAAGTATCTGCATCTTCCTCTATCTTGCCAAACTCCTTATAGCACTTCATCGTGGTACTCATATTAACCTTGGCACTCTTTGTTTCATCTCCCTCAGAAATGATTACAAACTGATAACTTGCCTTAGGAGCATCCTGCAATGCTTCAAGTGATGGGGCAATATAGTTCTTGTTGGCTAGAAGAATCTTATATCTTATATAATCTTCAGGGTCTGATAGATTGAGGTAATTATCCTGTTTGGTAAGCCTTACCCTTGAAATACCTTTATCATTTGTATCATCCCAGAAGTTATCTGTTTTTCTGTAGATAGAAAGAGCATTTACCTCAAGTCTCATGATGTGCTCAAGGAAAGCCTTCTCATCATCTGTCAGTACATTTACATACATACCTGAGCTTAGTCTAGGTACTGTAAATATCTTGGTAGCATTTTCAGCCATACCTCCATAGAGGATATGCTTAGGATTAGTAATCATACCACCAAGCTTGGGTATATGTCTTACAATTATTCTTTCATTTCTAAGACAGTTAATCAGCTGTCTTGGTGCCCTTCTCATAGGCTGTTCCTCAACTACAGGTGCAGCCGCAGGCACTTCCTTTAGAGGTAGTTCATCAGATAAATCAATCTGAGCTACATTTATTTCTTCCATATTTTTCTTTGCCATATCTTCTCCTTAAAAAGTTAAAGAAAGGGGAAGAGAGAATTGCCCTCTCCCCCTTATTTGATTTTTAGCCCTGTAGAATAGCAGGGATAAGTGACATTGTTCTAGTTGGGTCAAGAACACAGACACCAAGAGTAGCCATTCTATGGAAGGTAGCTGAATCTTCATCATATGACATGAACTGATTACCAAGCTGACCTGTAAATGGGTTTCTCAATCCCCATTGATAGCCTCTGAACTCATCTTGTCCCTTAATCTTACACTTGAAGATGTTGGGTTGGTCCATAGTACCAATGTACATGATGTCATACCTGTAAGAGAAGGCAGGACCACCATCAGGGTGCTGTACCTTGTTTCTTATTGGGTCATCATAGTATGGGTCAACATCAAGCTTCACTCTTACACCATTCGGTGCTCTATACTCTACAAACTGGAAGCCAGCTGCAAGAGCATTAGTGTGCAGATTGCTTTGAGTCTTTTCAACAATGTTAAGTGCATCACCATTCAGTGTGAACTGAGTCCATCCACTTACAGTCTGAAGTACAGCCTTGTGGAACTGGATAGCACCTCTTTCACCTGTCTTGATGACAAAGTATCTGTCACCAAAATCAAGCTTGGATGCAGATAGTTCATACAGAGCATCTTCAAGAAGTTTCAAGCTGAATCTATTGTAGTACTGAGTATTTGCTACTTCCATCTGTTCAAATAGACCAGCACCCATCTTGATAACTTCGCCTGACTTACCGAAGTTCATGTATTCACCATTGTTATTTCTGTTGCTTCTACCAAAAGCAAGGATGTTGTTCTTGTATTCAGAGAATGTTTGCTCAACTTCCCAGTCAACATAGTGCATCCACATGTTAACTACAGACTTAGTGTAACCTGTAGGAGTTTCCTTCGCTACAGGAATACCACAGGCAAGCTTCTTATTAAGCATATTACCAGGTACCTTGTGTTGGATTCTGATAGTAGACCATTCATTTCTCATTGATACAGGAGAAGTGAATCTAACATCACCAACTTTCCTCGAAAGTGCTTTTTCAACAGGAGCATATTCATAACTGAACCTCTCTCCTGGAAGCAATCTTTCAGCAGGAATACCCTGAGTGATACCACCCATGAGTTCTACCTTGTAAACTGCATTAGTACCTTCCATTCTTGGATTACCAAGAATCCTCATGGGGTATACTTCATTCAGATTACCTACAATAACTTCGCCATCAGCAAACCAGTCTTCAGGGAAGACAAGCTCAAACACAGCTGTGCCAACACCTACATTAGCTACAGTTGCTGCGGTCACTACATTACCATTCTCATCTCTTGCCTCAAGTAGAGGAATATTCCTTCTGGTAGAGCCAATTACATCCCAGTAATATTCTGAGTCATCTTCAAACTCTTTTGTAGGGAACTGACTTAGGAAGGTATCAAGGGTCTTTCCCCTATACCAAGCTAGCAGCTGTACCATTAGGTTAGTAGCCTTCTGTGGAGCAAGCTGGAAGATTTGACCAAGGTGGTTGTCCTTAGTCAGACCTTTCCAGTGAGAAAAGCTAATCATTTGGAACTTATTCAGTTTTCCAGCCATAAAATAAATTGATTATTGGTTATATTTTGTTAAGCATCAATGGTCCAGCCCTTACCTATAAAGGATTCTGAATCAACTCCACTTGCATAGTTAAGATTACCATCTGAGGTTCTAGCAGTGTTGTTTAGAGTATTTTCCAGTTCTCTGAACCCTTTTTTTACTTCTTTTCTTACTTTACCTTTTACAAGACCATCAAGTGTTTTGAAGCCATCTGTGAGTGTGAATATAAGACCAAGGTTCTTAAGAAATTCTGTCCTATGTTCAATCTCATATCTCTGAATAGCAGTGAGCATTTCCCCAGTATCAGGGTCTTTATAGACAGGCTTGGCAATGTTGTCATAGATTCTTTGCCTTGTTGCCTTGTCAACCTCTATCTCACCAAAGACTTTCTTGTCAGTGAGGATTGAGTTCTTGAGCTGAGTAGCCAGCTCCTTCCTCTTTGTTACTTCTGCTTCTTCTTCTTTCTTGGCGTCTTCAACTACTTCATCATACTTGGACTTAAAGTATTCCTTATTGCTTTTCAAAGCCTCTTTTGCATCGTCTACATCAGTGCCTCCATTAAGAGATTTCTGAACTTCTCTTGAGGCTCTTTCTTTGCTGTAACCTCTGTTGATGAAGTCTTGATATATAAGTTGTTTCCTCAGCTTCTCTCCCTCCTCAGTCTCAGCTGTAATAGTATCATCAGTAAGACTGTCAAGATAGTTGAGGGCACCTTCATACTGTCTTATAGTATCAGGTTCCACTCCTGCATTGAGAGCCTCATCAATTCTCTTCTGCTTCTCATCAAGACTAGCCTTAATCTGCTCATCTACTAGTTTTCTAAGGTCTTCAGGGGTTTCTACTTTGGAAATAGTGTCTTCATCAAGGTCTGGGAAGATACCCTCCTCTGCAAAGGCTTTGGCAATGGAAGAGTAAAATTTGGGAGAAGTACTGTCTTTGTCAGGGCTAGTATCTTCCTTTTCCTCTACATCTTCACTACCTACGCTCTCTGGTTCTGTAAATAAAGAGTTTACATTAACCTCAGTAGTTTCTTTTTCTTTCTTTTCTTTGCCCTCTTCGGGCTTATCTTCTTTTTCTTTATCTGCATCTTCAGGTGCAGATTCCTGTGTTTCCTCATCTACAAACAAGTTCTCTATTTCAGAACCTGTGAGGATGTTGTCTAGTGATAGTTCTTCCATATAACTTCTCATTATTAAACTTCTCTGCAAAGGTAGAAAAAGTTTTAATACTGCACAACAGACTAAATGAAATATTAATAGAATGTAAATAAAAATGTAAAAATAAAGGGAGACATTATGTCTCCCTTTATATTTATAGCTCAGCTATGTTGTACAATGCCTCATTGAGTATTTGCATAGCTGTCTCACCACTAAGTATTGCAGCTTCCTCAGAGTAAGGATTAATGTCAAGAGCCTCACATATGTGCATTTCAAGATGGTTCTTTTCATGCTCAAAGGTGTTAACAAATTCTCCTATACTCGAAGCCTTGTGTATGACTATAAGTGAGAATTTCTTGTAGAAGCTTGAGTAAATGAAACCTGTATCCAGTTCTGAGTTCATCAAGTTCCTTTCCAGTTTCTCAAAGGTTTCTTTGTCAGGCTGAAGCTCTTTAAGTTCAGTGACTATCTCAGTCTTCTGCTTCTCATCTACAGTATAGTATATAACCACATCCCAGTCATACTTCCTTATCTTGAACTGCTGCCTGAGACCCATAGTTATC